>OGYO01001389.1_pt1 | contig 13189 bp, 14 predicted proteins | sample 1576561 | NCBI WGS metagenome assembly OGYO01 (sample SAMEA3541507, study PRJEB24748) | human gut metagenome | biome: human gut; feature: human-associated habitat; material: faeces | place: China | collected 2012 | reverse complement strand
ATTGCTCTATCTATGCTGGTTGCTTCGATAATGCATAGTTTTTGCAACTCAGGGTGGATCGGATTTCTTGTCTGTGCCGTAGTATATTCAGTCGTATATATTCTTTTGATGATAGTTTGGGGCTTTAATTCAGAAGAAAAGGCGCTACTTCATATTCGAACGAGGAGCGATCAGGCATGAAAATTGGGATTCTGACCTTTCACGGAAGCATCAATGAAGGTGCGGTAATGCAATGTTACTCACTTTGTCATAGATTGATGAATGATTTTCCGGATGCAAAAATCGAGGTAATCGATTATCATATGCCCCGGATTCAAAAAATATATGAAATATCTATAAAGAATTACCTTTCCAGCGGGGGAATTCGGAGCAGATTCCGGAAAGTGCTACACCTAATACTAGCACCCAGTCTAATCAAACAGATGAAATCGCGCAAGTCTGCATTTGAAATGTGTACAAATTTGTTGCCGTTGTCTCCCGAAACAATCGTTGATGATGGAACGGAAGAACTGTTTAATTACATCAATAATCATTATGATATTGTTGTTTCCGGAAGTGATGCGATATGGAACTATAATGTGAGGGGGTTTCCCAATCCATACTTTTTATCTGATAGTATCCACATTCCCAAATTGTCCTATGCTGCAAGTTGCTACGGCATGGCGTATGAGAAGATACTGGAAGAGGAAAAAAAGCAGATTTCCAGAATTCTCAGCAGTTATTATTTCTTGGGTGTTCGTGACGATGAATCTGCTAAATTTGCTCAGAGTATAGGTTGTTCTGTCGCGACGGTTCACACATGCGATCCAACTGTCTTTCTTGATCTAAATGATTTGCCAGTAAACATTGAGAAGCTGCGCGAAAAAATGAAAAAGCGAGGCTTTGATTTTCATAAACCAGCGATCGGGGTAATGAGTGGAAATAAGATGTGCAAAATGGCGCGCCGGCTATATGGGAGTGCATATCAGATCGTTGCTCTGCAGGCTCCCAGTATATACGCAGATGTCAATTTGCACGATCTTTCTCCGTATGAGTGGAGTCGCATATTTTCGTTTTTCAAATTAACTATAACATCCTTTTTCCATGGGACTTTAGTCTCACTCCGCAACGGCGTACCAGTCATTGCAATTGCCTTGGAATCAGAATATTCGAAAAACCATATGACGAAGGTGCAAGATTTTTTACGTCGGGTTGGTTTGGAAGATTGTTATGTCCATACGGACTTTAAAAAAGCTGGACTAGCAGCAATAAAACAGAAGGCAGATCAGCTTTTGAACTCAGAAGATATGCGCGAGATAATTCTGAAGCGTATGGAACGGGAAGCACAAAGCGTAGCCGTCTTTACACAAGAAATCGAAAGGTTACGGCAGGAGAAGGAGGATTCCTATGATTATTAATGTTATCGGTCTCGGCTATATCGGTCTTCCTACAGCGCTCATGCTTGCTGCACATGGAGTTGAGGTCATTGGGACGGACTACAACGCAGAGCTGGTCGCTACGTTGAACGCGGGCAAGACCACGTTTAAGGAAAACGGGCTGGACGAGCTCTTTTCTAAAGCGGTCAAGGCGGGCATTCGCTTTACGACGGAATATCAGGTAACGGATACCTATATCGTGTCTGTCCCAACGCCCTACGATAAATTCAGCAAGAAGGTGGACGCCTGCTATGTGGTCGCAGCCGTAAAGAGCGTTATGGATGTGTGTCCCAAGGGCGCGACTGTTGTAATCGAATCCACAGTTTCTCCGGGAACAATTGACAAATATGTTCGCCCGGCAGTTGAAGCTAATGGCTTCAAGATTGGTGAAGACATTCACCTGGTGCATGCGCCGGAACGCATCATTCCCGGCAACATGATCTATGAGCTTTTGCACAACAATCGTACGATCGGCGCAGATGAAAAAGTCATTGGCGAAAAAGTCAAGAAACTGTATTCATCCTTCTGCCAAGGAGAAATTGTTGTGACGGATATTCGCACGGCTGAAATGACTAAGGTTGTCGAAAACACTTTCCGTGCTGTGAATATTGCCTTTGCCAACGAACTGGCAAAAATATGCCGCCATGATAACATGGATGTGTATGAAATCATCCGCATTTGTAATATGCATCCTCGCGTTAATATCCTGCAACCCGGCCCTGGAGTTGGAGGGCATTGCATCAGCGTGGATCCGTGGTTCCTTGTTGGCGACTATCCTTCTCTGGCAAAAGTCATTGATGAATCCATGAAGACTAACGACGGTATGCCGGACTTTGTGCTGAACCGCATCTATGAAATTATGAAGGAAAAGGGCCTGACCGATGTGAGCCGTGTTGGGCTGTATGGCTTAACCTACAAGGAAAATGTTGACGATATGCGTGAGTCGCCCACGCTGCAACTGCTGGAAAGCCAGGATCGCCATCTCGCACCGGGATTAAAAGTGTACGATCCTTTCATCATGCACGATGTAGTGGCCAATCAGTATCATAGCTTGGACACCTTCCTGCATGACATCGATCTGATTGTCATAATGGTTAAGCATAATGAAATTAAAGAACAGATGAGCAAGTTGGCAGGAAAAACTGTGCTGGACTGTCAGAATATCTGCAATCTACCTGGTGTGTATCACCTGTAATGGAGTGTGGTTATATGATCGTCGACATAAAGGAAAAATTTAATAAAGCGGTCAAACTGCTTATATATAGAATTAAGCAAAAACGTTTCCGTGATATTATCTATCTGACACGAAACGAAAAAAGCAATACCAATACATTGATTATTGTGTTTTCTGCTTTTTCAAAGATCGGAATGCCACCCAAGTATAACTATTGTGAAACGTTGCAAAGCGTTGATGCGATGCAAATATATATACTTGATAATTCGGGATACAATAAAGCTGGAAGTTATTACTTGGGAGAAGATGGAGATTGGTACATTCCAGAGCAGATATATGAACTTGTATCAAACATCTGTCAGAAGTATAATAAGTCAAAGATCATTACCTGCGGTTCCAGCAAGGGGGGAACCGCAGCTGCTTTTTATGGACTAAAGCTTCATGCAGATGCTATTGTTATAGGTGCACCTCAGTATAAAATTGGAGAATATCTTTATTCGGATGAGCACATGCCAATACTGCAAAAGATTATTGGTAAGGTCACCGAAGAAAACATGGAAAGGATTAATAATCTTTTGCGGAATGCAATACGAGAATTGGCACATATGAAGGATAAGCCCGTTTTCCATATACATTATTCTCCTGAAGAACATACATATAAGGAACATATATCGGAATTAATATCGGAATTACAGCTCAACAACTATACGCTCGAACTAGATAACGCATACTCCTATACAGAGCATGGCGATGTAGGTCAGTATTTTAAGAACTATCTGCATAGAGTATGTAATAATTTTGTCGAGGCTGGCAAACAGAATTGAAAGTATAGGCACGATGTCAGGATACATCGGCTATCCGCCATGTTTGACCGACTGTATCGCCATTTTGCGCCGACTTTTGGACAAATTAGGCGGCGATTCCGAAATCTCGCCGTAGTACTTACATTTCGTAAAACCTCCGAGAGCATCGAATGCTTTGATAGAAAGGGAAAAAATGAAGAAGATTATGCTGGTTTTCGGTACAAGGCCTGAGGCTATCAAGATGTGCCCGTTGGTGAATGCACTGAAAAAAAACAACGAAATGCAGACCGTGGTATGCGTAACCGGTCAGCATCGGCAGATGCTCGATATGGTGCTAGAAACCTTTCACGTGAGACCAGATTATGATCTGTCGATCATGAAGGACAAGCAGACTCTGTTTGATGTGACTACGAATATTCTGACCCGCATCAAAGCAGTGCTGGAGAGGGAAAAACCGGACGTTGTTCTGGTGCATGGCGATACGTCTACGACGTTTGTGACCGCGTTGGCGTGTTTCTATTTACAGATCCCTGTGGGGCATGTGGAGGCGGGGTTGCGTACTTACGATATCTATTCGCCGTATCCCGAAGAGTTCAACCGTCAGGCAGTATCGATCATTGCGAAGTACAACTTTACACCAACTGAGCTTTCCAAGCAGAACCTACTCAAGGAAGGGAAAAAGCCGGAGAGCATCTTCGTCACGGGGAATACCGCTATTGACGCGCTCAAAACAACGGTTCGCGAGAATTATACGCATCCCGAACTGGAATGGGCAGAAGGCAGTAGACTTATTCTGATTACGGCCCACCGCCGCGAAAACCTCGGCAAGCCAATGCGGCATATGTTTAAGGCAATCCGAAGGGTAATGGATGAGCATCCGGATGTTAAGGCGATTTATCCCATACACATGAACCCTTTTGTGCGCGAGATTGCGGATGAATATCTGGGTGGGGATGACCGTATCCATATCATCGAACCGTTAGATGTTCTGGATTTCCATAATTTCATGAGCCGCAGTTATCTGATCCTGACGGATTCCGGTGGTATTCAGGAAGAAGCGCCATCTCTGGGCAAAACGGTTTTGGTTATGCGGAATACCACTGAACGTCCAGAGGGGATCACTGCTGGCACTCTGAAGTTGGTCGGTACGGAAGAAGAAATCATATACAAGGAATTCAGTCGGCTGCTTTCCGATATGGACGAATATGAGACAATGAGTAAAGCAAGTAACCCGTATGGCGATGGGCATGCATGTGAAAGGATTGTGGAAATACTGAAAAACGGCTTATAAGTTTAAGTGTCCGTTCTCTCTTGTAGCGTTGAATTATTTGACACCCCCTCCGAAAGAGAGAATAATCGCGAAATTGCGCTACTTCAAAATATGTTTTTTCCAAGGGAGTCGCTTCAACGCGCATTGCAAGAAACCGGAAAAACCAACAGAGTTACTTTTAATGATGAAAGACAGTTTTCGAATGATTGATACGCAAACCACTCTATCCCTGATTAAGGCGGCTTTTAGTAGTGTGCCTTCTGCTGTGGATATCAACCTTTCAGTTAAAGAATACCTTACTTTTGCAAAGGCACAGCAGATTGAGGCAATCCTGATTATCGGATTGCATAAGTCGGGAGTTAGCCTCTCCAAGGATATCCGCAATATCCTGCTTCAGGCAACGCTGATGAGTAGTCGACAAATCAAAGCAGCGCAGGAGATTTATACACTCTTCGAAAAAAATAAGATCGATTATATGCCGCTTAAAGGCAGCGTCCTGAAGCTCCTGTATCCGTCGGAAGAAATGCGCTCCATGGGGGATATTGATGTTCTGGTGCGGCAGGAGCAGTATGACCAAATTCGCCAGCTGATGTTGTCCTTCGGCTTTCAGGAAGGTGTGCAGAGCGGCTACGAATACATATGGGATAAGGATGGCGTCCACATTGAGCTTCATAAGCGGCTGATTTCCTCTTTCAATAAGGACTATTACGCTTATTACGGCGATGGCTGGCAACGGGCCAGACCGTCAAGAACGCCATTCTGCTACGAAATGTCTCATGAGGATACGTTTGTTTACCTTTTTACCCACTATGCCAAGCACTATCGTGATGCCGGTGCGGGTATTCGGCAGGTGTTAGATCTCTATGTATACCGCGAAAACTACCCTCAAATGAACGAAAGCTATATACAGGAAAAAATGCATTTGCTTCAGCTTGATCGCTTTTATGAGAACACCCTGCATATGGTGGATGTGTGGTTCGGCGAAGCAACGCACACTGAAGCTTCGCTGTTGATTTCAGATCGTTTGTTTGTCGGCGGTGTATTTGGAGATCGTGAAAGCAGCTTAAACTCAACCATGTTAAAGAAAATGAATTGCCATAACTCTGTAAAAATGGTCAAAGCGTTGAACTGGCTTAACCGTGTATTCCTGCCATATAGCGGTATGAGCCAGCTATATCCGTGTTTGAAAAAGCATCCTATCCTTTTGCCATTTATGTGGATCATTCGCTGGGGAAATATCATTTTGCATAAAAGAAATCGATTTCAAGAGTATGTACAGGCAGACAGTGCGGTAAATGATGATTCAGTAAAGGCGTATCAGGAAATGCTACGCAAGTCGGGGCTTGACTTCAATTTCGAGTAGTAAAAGACCTTGCTAAACGAGTGTTGGACAAGGGGGAATGACATATCGCCCATATAGAGAAACAGCGGATAGTGCTCGACCTGCTGGCGCATGAACTGTTCCAGCGTGAGCTTTCAATCGGGCTGTCATCCATGGACTGGTCTGCTGCGCTGGATGAAAGCAACCGACATGCGGTAACTGCGCTCCTTTTCCCTGGCGTAATGCGGTTATCTGACATTCCTGACAGCTTTATGAGCAGAATATGCGGTGCAGCGGTTTCTGCATCCTACGAATCGGAAAGGATACTGCAAATCCAGCGAGAAATTCTTGACTTGCTGGAGCAGCATGGGCTTCCCTGCGCGGTTCTAAAGGGAACAAGCGTAGCTTGCCTCTATCCGCATCCAGAACTGCGTGTGCCGGGCGATATTGATATTCTGGTTAGCAGAGATAAACTTGCAGCGGCATGCGAAATACTCTCTGAGCAGGGATTTCGTCAAACGCACGCTGTAGAAAAACACACCTGTCTGCAAAAGCTGGACATCTGTGTAGAAGTACACACCATGGTTTCTGTTTTCCCAGAAAACGAAAAAGGAATTTTTACAAGGAGGTTCATGGCGGAGGCGCTTCAGCATACTGCTTCAGCCTCAATTGGAGATACCTTGTTCCCGGTATTGACGGGTATGTACCAGATCATAGCATTGCTGGCTCACATGGATCAGCATCTGTCGGATTCAGGCATTGGACTACGCCAGCTCTGCGACTGGGCAGTAATGGTGGATACTCAACGAGATCAGATCGGAGATAAGCAGCTTGTTTTTCTTGATCGCTGCGGTCTATTGTCTTTTGCCAAGGTCGTGACAAAGATCTGCGAAAAATATCTTGGCCTGCCTCCTTTCTCTTGGAGTGAAGATGTAGACGAAGCGCTTGTGGATGCATTGATGGAAGATATCCTGATGGGAGGAAACTTCCAATCCCATGGTCAACAGCGTCCCTTTGCCGGTGTGCTGACAGATGCCTATAATGTGGATGAAATCTCGAAAACATCCACCATGCACAGCTATTTTCAATATATGCGCACACGTATCAGCTATGATTATCCATGGGCAAAGAGTCGGCTTTGGCTTGCTGTGTTTGGCCTTTTCTTCCCTGCCCGTTGGATAGTGCGGATGCTGTTGGGAAAACGCAGGAAATTCAGTATAACTCAGGCGGTTCAGTCCGCACGGCAAAGAGAACAGCTTCTTCGGAAGTTGAAATTGTTCAAATAACTTATGATATTGCTATTTGTCGGTCTTGCCCTAACAGCCCTTATGGCTTATATTATACGCCAACTGCATTTTTACCTGTCCCCGGAGCGCTTTCGACAGATCGTGGTTCCGCTGATTCCGACGTACCTGCTCATCAACTGGGTATTCACGCTGTTTACACGCACTCCGGGCGAATACCCTATCGTGCTTGTTCCATTGCATGCCTATATCCAAATTCTTGGCTGGGATATTCGCTCCTTTGCGGAACTGGGACAGCTGCTTGGCGGCGCATGGAAAGCTTCGGCTGCGCCCTCCCTGGCGCCGCTGATCGGCGTGGCGCAGAATATCATTCTGTTTCTGCCCTTCGGTTTTCTGCTGAGTGCCGCGTATAAGCACACGAGTACGGAGAAATTTCTGGCCCTCGGATTTATGCTGTCGCTGTTCATCGAAGCATGTCAGCTGGTCTTACGGCTCGGCTGGTTTGAAATGGATGATCTCCTGCACAATGTTTTAGGAACGTATGTGGGAATTCGTCTCTATCGACGGGTTATAAAGTAGTGCCTTTATTGCGAGCTTTCAAACAGACTTTTTATCAGAGAGGACTGATTTTTATATGAATACCCCATCCCCTATGGATCCCACCATCGCCCGCAAGCTCCTGCAGGTGGGCGAAGCCTTCCGTATCCCCGGCCCATTTTTCTCCTATGAGGAGATCAAGGTGGGCAACGTCAACCACACCTACAAAGTGAACTATATCCGCGACGACGGCACGGGCATGGCGAGGATCAAATCCTATCTCGTCCAGCGGGTGAACACCTACGCCTTCCAGCACCCCGTGGAGCTGATGCGGAATATCGACTGCGTGACAGAGCACATCCGCACAAAGCACCCGGAGACCAGGAGCCTGCACTTCCACCATACTGCCGACGGCAACAACTATCTGATGGACGAGGACGGCTTCTGGCGGCTGAGCAATTATGTGCCCTCCGTCACTTTCGATACCTGCGATGATCTGAGCGTTGTGCGCAGCGCGGGTCAGGCGTTCGGCGATTTCCAGATGCTGCTGTCCGATTTTGACGCGGAGCAGCTTTTCTATACCATCCCCGATTTCCACAACACCCGTAAGCGCTATGAAAAGCTAAAGGCGGACATGGCATCCAATCCCTGCGGTCGCGTAAGTGATGTGCGTAATGAACTGGACTGGCTGCTGTCCGTGGAGGATGAAGCGTGCAGACTCACCGATCTGTTCAATGCAGGGAAACTGCCTCTGCGCGTGACGCATAACGACACCAAGATCAACAATGTCCTGTTCGATGAGAAGAGCCGGGACGCGCTGGTAGTGATTGATCTGGACACCGTGATGCCCGGTTTGGTAGGCCATGATTTCGGCGACGCGATCCGGTTTGCTGCCAATTTCGTGGAAGAAGATTGCCCGCAGGCGGACAAGGCAGGCGTAAATCTAAACATTTTCTGGGCATTTGCCGAGGGTTTTATAAAGGAAACCGCCGCCACGCTGACGGAGGCGGAGGTAAATACGCTGGGGGTCAGCTGCTTCGCGCTGGCGTGCGAGTTGACCACGCGCTTTCTGGACGATTACATCCTGGGCGATAAATACTTCAAGATCAATTATCCTGAGCACAACCTCGTCCGCACCCGCTGCCAGATCGCGCTGGCGAAGGATATGCGGAAAAAGATGGACGCCATGAACGCCATCGCGCGAGATTGCTGGATGCGGTACAGGTAGCCGTATTCTCATGATATCTTATAGGACGCTTTCTGTGACAAAGACATGGTTTATGAGAAGAGACATGTAATAAGAATACGTTATCCAAGCAGAAATCTGTCAGAAGAATTAAAAATAAGAAGAACTGTGCCAATCGAAACACACTCGCTGGCAGACGATCAAAGTTTGCTACGAATGTGTTTCTTTTTTAGTACGGCGCACGATTGCACAACGCAGGTCGAGAGAATGTCACAGCAATTGATATCGCTTTCTGCATGAAGCACCGCAGGGTAGTTTTCGAGAAACTGTAAAGGGTGCTCAACGGAGTCAAATGGGGGGCAGTCCGCTCCCACCATCCTATTTTGTATGCAAATCAATCTTGCGGGAGGAGGATCACTAAAATGGATGAAATAGCATTTGCTGCTTACCTTCTGGAAACGCTACTGCATGAGGTATTCTATTCCAAACGCAGAATGGCGCAAGAACTGGATGTAACCCTGCGCACATTGCAGTTAAACATGAAAGCGGGAGAAAATTCGAAAGGTGCTAATCGTGCAACTTTAGGAGCCGTATTCTACTGTTGCGAGCACCGAATTGACATTATAAACATCTATGATCGCTTCGTCGCGGCAAAAAAGGGGCTTTTGAATCGAATAAGTAAACGTTCATTAGAAATTTCAATCATGAAAAAGGCACGAAGGCATCTTAAAGGGATGAATTCGTGCTTTTTTATTAGCAGGAAAGATTCATTAATCAGTATTTCAACATAGCAAATTAGATCATAATAAGTTGTTCCTGAACATTGGGAGAAGACCTTGCCATAATGAAAAACAGTTGGTTAATCTGGACACATGGGTAGAGCACATCGTTCACATCGATGGGGTCACAGGTTCGAGTCCTGTTGCGACCACCACACGCCCTTGAAAACACTACGTTTTCGAGGGCTTTTCCTTTTCTCCGGAAACCGCTATGTTCATTTTGGAGAGCCGAAAATTGACGAAATCCATCACTCCGGTCACATCGAATGTCATCCGTTTTCCGAACGATGGATTTCTCTCCCCCGCTCGCAGGGGTGTCCAAAAATGCCTGTGTTCATCGTCGATGCTAACGGTGTGTCTGTCACTTGAGTGCACGTTGTCGGTGTGGCTTATGTGACAGGCACTTTGTTTTTCGAGGTGAACGATGGGCTGGAATCGGTGTGGCTCAAGGGCTGGATTATGGCATACCAAAGTGTCGGAAAGCAAAAAAATTCCCACAAGGCTCGTCGCCCTGTGGGTGTGTGTGCTCTGCGCTTACGCCGCGATCCGCATGTACTGCTCCACGCTGATCCGGAACTTGATCTCAATCTCGTAGTCGTGCCCGATGTCGATGCGCTCCACCAGCCGGGTAATGATCATAAGCTTATCGTTCGCCGCAACCAGCGCACGGCTGTACTGTTCCACGGCCCGCTGCTGCCGGGTGAGCTTATTTCCCAGCATGGACAGCTTGGCTTCCGTGCCCGCGATGGTCTTTTCATAATTCTCAACGCCAGTCCCGGCCAGACGGAAGGTGGACTCAGCTTCCTTGATCTGCTGATTGATGGTGCGCATATTGCGCGAGAAATGGCTGGAATCCAGCAACAGCGCGACCACCAGTTCGCGCAGGGTTTCTGCCATAAAGTTCACCTACTTTTCCATTGTGGTTTTGGAGAAGTGAGAGTACAATAGGAACGCTCGCGAGAGCGTATTTATCCCCGGAGGATGTTAACATGGAAAGCATACTCAGACTTTTCAGCAATTCTGGAGTATTTCCTTTGTTCATACTGGTTTTTGTCTGTGTTACTTTTGTCGTGTTCCGATTTGCCACAAGTGAGATCAAACGGCTCTACAGTGCCTTTTGTATGTGCATCTGGGGCTTTGGGCTGCTCTATGTGACATGGCTTTCCAGAACCGCTATCATGGAGACAAGATTCAATTTAATTCCTTTCCAGCAGGATGACGGAACTATTGCGTTTGATTACATCACAAACATTGTTATGTTTATTCCTTTTCCAATGCTGCTGTATGGAATCTTACAAAGGAAAATGAAGATGTCAGTGTTGGCAGGGGCAGGAATCGGCCTATCCCTCGCAATAGAGCTTCTACAGCTTATTACTCATCGTGGAATTTGTGATATCGATGATTTTCTGCTGAACAGCATTGGAGCAATCATCGGTGCCGTTGCCACAGGTTTACTGATGAAAAGCGAAAAGCAGAATTGACGTTACGGTTTTACCCCCCGGCCAGACTTCATCAATGAAGCGCTGCCGGGGTTTCTTCTTTTCCTGCTCCCGCCGGGCGTCCCATGCCCGCAGGCGCAGAAAGCCCAGCATGTTCATCTCGTCTATTTCATTCATGCGCCAGCCGCTCTTCATCAGTTCGTTGTAGGTGGCGTACACGTACTCCGGCAGCGTCAGGCTTCCTGCGGAATCGTCACTTCCGGTGTCTCCGCCTCCGCCAGAATCTGCTCCGCATCCTGCACCGCCGGAATCGTAGGGAAAGTGTCCAGCACCTCCGTAGTCTGGGTCTGGGTGGCCATCAGCGCCAGCGCAATGTTGTGCATCAGGCGGTCGGCGGGATAGTTATCGTAGACCTCGTCCGGGGTGAACTGGTTGTTGAACAGGATGCAGAACCATTTCACCATGGTGTCCAGGGCATCGGTCATGGTCAGCTGCTCCTGGGAGACGTCCTTGCCCTCGGTCGCGTCCTGGGACAGACGCACCAGCCTGCCGTACATTTTGGAAGTGGGCTCCATTTCGCGCAGGGCCCTGCCGGAAACGAAGTCCACAGTGTATTTCTTTTCACCGAGCGTACAGGTGATCATATTCATACCTCCAAAACTTCAAAAGTAGCTGCCGCACAGCGTCACGGCCATGCGGCAGCGGGGTTAGTCTCAGGGTGCGGGCGTGATTACGGGCGTGTACACGGACTGCAGGAAGGTTTCGCCCTTCTCAGCCGTGAAGCCGTTCTCGCCCTCGTCGGCGACCGCCTGGTAGCGCCCGTCATTGGTGCGCTTGATGGCAGTCCATTCCACGTCGCCCGTCTGGCGGGTGATGGTGGTGCCTTCCTTGGTGGCGTAGTTCTCGGTCAGGGGCTTTGCCCGTACCTTGTATAGCCACACATAGCGGAACTTGTGGTTGGACTTTTCGCTCTTGAAGCCCACGGCGAAGTACGGAGGCTTGTCCGTGGAAGAACGGATCAGGACGCCGTTGTCATCGATCTGGTTGCCGAAGATCTTCTCCTGGATGGCCAGCGGAATGTCCGCCATCTTTGTGGTGAAGGTGAGCTCAGGATCGGGATACAGAACATCGAATTCGATGTCGTCGGCGTACTGGATGTCCGGGTCGGCGTTCTCGGGGGTGATGCTGGCTTCAATCGCGCCAGCCACCAGCTGCAGATCGCCATAGGTCAGGGTTTCCTCGGTGTCGACCGTCAGCGGGGCGATCACCATGTTCTTCAGGCCGACCGTAGAAGAAACAGTCGGAGAAGCCGCAGGAGTATTAGCCATAATGATTTACCTCCAATTCATCGGTTCTTGAGCTCGTCCCGCAGGACGCGCTTGATTTCGGAAAAGGCCTCATCGGCCCGGGCGTCAAAGGCAGGGCGCACAAAAGGATGCGCGGGGGCCGGAGCAGGCCCGCCGTGCCCAAACTCCACAGGATTGGCGTAGTACGCGCCGTTCTCGGAGTGATGGACACCGATGGTGATCTGCTTTCCGCCTCCGCGCTTTTGCTTGACCTTGCCCGTATGGATGGACGAGTGCAGGGCATCCGTGATGATCTTCGGGTCGGTGCTGGCATTGCTCAGCATCTGTTCCTCGATGGGCACAGCGCCTGCCTTCAGGGCACGGCTCACGCCCGGCCCCTGATCCAGCGCGTAGGCCATGTTGACCATGTCATTCTGGAGATCATCAAAGCCCCTCAGTTCAATTGCCATAGTCCATATCCTCCCTCCAGCACCATGTCCACTGCACCGTGTACTGCCGGGTGGCTGTGTCGTAGGCTGGCTGGTTGTAGCCCTTGTCGGATTCCTCCACCATGAAGAAGCCGTAGGCGTACATGGCCTGCCGGATCGTATCCGCCATATCGGTCGGATCGATGTCACTCCACAGGTTCAGGTACACATAGGTGCGAAAGCTGGTCACATGATCGTCGTGATGGCTGGCTTCCGTGGTGGTCGTGGAATAGACACAGTACTGCAC
>OGYO01001385.1_pt1 | contig 13211 bp, 10 predicted proteins | sample 1576561 | NCBI WGS metagenome assembly OGYO01 (sample SAMEA3541507, study PRJEB24748) | human gut metagenome | biome: human gut; feature: human-associated habitat; material: faeces | place: China | collected 2012 | reverse complement strand
ATAGTTATTTTAAATATCTAATTTGCTTACAATATGTTGCTATTTAAATTATAATTTTTAAAGAAAATTATATAAAAAAAGGCGAATTTACATTACAGTATGTTACTATTTAAACAATGTGTAGAACAGTTAAAGAACCAAGCAGAAGAGAATTTAAATTAAATCCTTGTGTAAAGTAATGAATACATAATTTTTCAATTTATATCAAATTATATTTACACTTTATGTTACTATTATATTTTTTAAAAAACTATTAATAATATTTAATCTTATTCTTGTCATAAATATATATCTTTTCTATGACCTTATTAATTCAGTTTAAAACAAGCTATTCATTATATACTGACAAATAATTTAACATATAAGTACAATGATTTTAGCTAAAATTAAAGCCACTAAAAATAAAACAGGAATAAAAATAATTCTCTTTTTAATTACATCTAAAACACTAGGTATATATTCACTATCCTTTATACCTTTAATTTTTAATTTCTTGCTATTACTTGTCCATAAAATATCCATAACCAGTCCATCAAAAATATTCCAAGATTGAAGAAAAATATTTAATTGAATAAAAGCTTGTTTAAAATCCTTGATTTCATTCCATAATCCAACAATTAATATCAAACTTCCAAACATAAGAACAATAAATAGAGAATAAAATATAATCTTTTTTCTTTTAATTGTTTTATAATCTGTATAACCAAATTCAACAACCTTATCTATAACGGATTTAGGATAAAAATATATAATATTAATCGTATTTCCTCTAAATGATAAAGCAACTAATAATGTGAATAATAAACAATATAAAACTACTTGTAAAAATAAAATATCCATTTTAATATATCTCCTATATATGTTAAACGACTTAGTGCAATAGGAAAATATAACTGCTACTACAGCATCACCAGCTCTGACTCCAAACTTAATTTATCTAAACATTAATAAATGACTGTTTTATTTCAGACAACTTTTTTAGCTTTTTTTCAAATACCGCTTCATTCATACCATTTTTTATTGCAATCTCATAATAATCATTGAATTCAGGATGATTATTTTCTTTTACAACTGCTAAAAGTTCTGCAAAATATCCCCAAGCATTATTGAAACTTTTTGTTGAACTATAATCTTCTCTTTTTGGCATCCACTGTAGCTTTACAAAGAATTTATTCAGTATCTTACTCCAAGTTTCTACATCATTATCATAACAAAAAAACTTTGTCTCAAACAGACTCCCAAAACGCCTGTCCCAAAATTTTACATTGTCAGGCAAATACCATGTATCACAGCATATCAATTCAATTATTATTCTTTCAAGTATTTCTGCAGGAAAACCACCTACACAATCATAACTTCCTGCAACTGAAGTTTGTGCAGCTTCCTCTTTAAGTTCTTCATAAGCTGTACTGCTATCAAGTAATAATAAAGCAATTTTAGCCCTATGTCCAAATGCCTTTCCTGCACTTAGTATTTTGTACTTATTAAATTCGTTCATTGGACAACCTCCTAAAACTATCATACTGCTGTATCAAATAATACATAAGAAATAGTTTTTATAATTAGTTTTGTAATTTTTTTTATATTATAGCATAACTGCTAATCAAAATACAGAAATAACTCTATTAGGATTAGCAATATAGTAATGACATTTTCACTACTCACAAACAAGACTTAAATCACCATCTCAATCTCAAAAATTTGACTATCCTACGAAATTACAGTATGTTGCTATTTAAACATTATTGGTAACTGTGATAGTACTTTGTTTCTAGGATTTACATTACAGTATGTTGCTATTTAAACTTAAACAAAAGCGATTTGCTGATGAGTATATCATCAGATTTACATTACAGTATGTTGCTATTTAAACAAAAAAATTGAAGATTTATTTTTTGTAATATCGTAATTTACATTACAGTATGTTGCTATTTAAACGATTTTCCGACAGTTTCAAAACCTTTCGTTCCCCAATTTACATTACAGTATGTTTCTATTTAAACAAGGAAGATGGACTTATGAATAATGTAAATTTAATATTTACATTACAGTATGTTTCTATTTAAACTGAGGAAACTGATAGACCTAAAATGATAAAAATCACGTCATTTACATTACAGTATGTTTCTATTTAAACAAAACCTATTTTAAATGAACTATCCCCTATTTTTAATTTACATTACAGTATGTTTCTATTTAAACGACATAACTGAACCTTTAGTCATGTATCTGAACAAATTTACATTACAGTATGTTTCTATTTAAACTTCAGGTTATGACATCACATCTTCAAGAATTTCAACATTTACATTACAGTATGTTTCTATTTAAACTGATTAATATATCTTTTAAATCCGTTTGTGTAGTATAATTTACATTACAGTATGTTTCTATTTAAACATAAAATCAAATATAAAAGAAATACTAAAGATATGTATTTACATTACAGTATGTTTCTATTTAAACTAAATTCAGAATATATTTATATAGAAAGTGGAAAAAATTTACATTACAGTATGTTTCTATTTAAACGAAAGAAATTCGGAGAGACAACATACAATCCAGATATTTACATTACAGTATGTTTCTATTTAAACGCTCTATTTACAACACTAGCAAAAGCGTTTAGTGCATTTACATTACAGTATGTTTCTATTTAAACATTAATAAAGAAGGTAAGCAAGTAACCATATATTGCATTTACATTACAGTATGTTTCTATTTAAACAAAGAATGAATATTATAATATATGCTAAAGAATATAATTTACATTACAGTATGTTTCTATTTAAACTTATTTTTAAAGTAACAGATGAAGAGGGATATAGAATATTTACATTACAGTATGTTTCTATTTAAACAACAACCCCTTTAACAACTCCATATGCAGCTTCTATATTTACATTACAGTATGTTTCTATTTAAACGTATTCAAAACGATATGGTTTTTATATTTGTTTTCCATTTACATTACAGTATGTTTCTATTTAAACTGCAGGATTTATTGCATTCAAGGCAGCTGTTTTAATATTTACATTACAGTATGTTTCTATTTAAACTTAAAAGAAATTCTCTACTTTGTATAAATAGTCTATTTACATTACAGTATGTTTCTATTTAAACGAAGCTTATTTTATTCCAGGTAGAACTGATTATTATGATTTACATTACAGTATGTTTCTATTTAAACGTAATAATGAATCATCATCCGTCCTCGTTTCTTCTTCATTTACATTACAGTATGTTTCTATTTAAACATCACCTTTTTTATAAGGTAAATTAAAAGCCTGTACTAATTTACATTACAGTATGTTTCTATTTAAACTTAATAAGAATAATTTAAATGAGTTACTTGAATTATTTACATTACAGTATGTTTCTATTTAAACTAACTCTTGTTCCTGTTGGAAAATTTTTCTTTTCTTCATTTACATTACAGTATGTTTCTATTTAAACAATGAAAGCAACAGTACCTAACATTGAACTTACTATATTTACATTACAGTATGTTTCTATTTAAACCGATGAAGTACAATTCACTGACCTAATTGGACCTAAGGGTATAAATTTACATTACAGTATGTTTCTATTTAAACATAAACTGCAAACTTGCTTAAACGTGGTCTTGCCTTATTTACATTACAGTATGTTTCTATTTAAACTTTGAATGGAAAAAGAAATACAAAGACTTGATTTTAAAATTTACATTACAGTATGTTTCTATTTAAACTCGCTTATGCAGTTTATAAGAATGACAAGCTAGATATATTTACATTACAGTATGTTTCTATTTAAACTGATTTTAATTTTAATATTAATAAAATTAACAATAATACTATTTACATTACAGTATGTTTCTATTTAAACCCCACATATTTACACCATATTATTATATCACCTCTTTATTTACATTACAGTATGTTTCTATTTAAACTTTAACATTGTCATAATAAGCATATTTTTTATGATTAATTTACATTACAGTATGTTTCTATTTAAACGTATTTTAAAAATCTTATATCACTACCACTTTTAATATTTACATTACAGTATGTTTCTATTTAAACATAGGGTAATAAAATACCCAAAAATTATATATCTATTTACATTACAGTATGTTTCTATTTAAACTCATTCTTATCATTCTTGTTAGTTGTTACCTCTTTGTTATTTACATTACAGTATGTTTCTATTTAAACACATAGTTACACTCAACCATTAAAATATCTACATCATTTACATTACAGTATGTTTCTATTTAAACCCTGCAGGAGAAATTCCTAGCAACATTTCAAAGTATATTTACATTACAGTATGTTTCTATTTAAACGCTCTAGCTCTATGTATTTCTCTATAGTTTATGCATTATTTACATTACAGTATGTTTCTATTTAAACTTAATGTATTATATCCCTAAGTTACTTATCTTCTTATTTACATTACAGTATGTTTCTATTTAAACTGATCCAGTTGAAGATAGATACATTTTCATAACATTATTTACATTACAGTATGTTTCTATTTAAACGATTAATTCTATTTAATTCTGCAACCGTTAAATCGTTATTTACATTACAGTATGTTTCTATTTAAACTTAAATTTAAGAGTTTTATTTGCTTTTATATATCCTTCATTTACATTACAGTATGTTTCTATTTAAACTGAAATATTAAATTTAAAATTTAATGTAGAAAATTCATTTACATTACAGTATGTTTCTATTTAAACTCTTTTGTAAAATCTTCTAAATAATTTATTTTAGTGATATTTACATTACAGTATGTTTCTATTTAAACTTGTAACCTTAAAAGTTTTAATCTCGTTGCTTTTAATATAATTTACATTACAGTATGTTTCTATTTAAACAGTGTCAATATAAATTTTATCTTTATATCTACTAATATTTACATTACAGTATGTTTCTATTTAAACATAAGTTAATACTCCTTATTTTTTTCTTTTTAATCAAATTTACATTACAGTATGTTTCTATTTAAACAAAAATTATTTTTTTAATTTTTATATAAAATTATCCATTTACATTACAGTATGTTTCTATTTAAACTTTTTAATTAAAAATTCATTATTAAAAGATATAACATTTACATTACAGTATGTTTCTATTTAAACTTTATTATTGCCGGAGCTACTGCAGGTGTATTTAAATTTACATTACAGTATGTTTCTATTTAAACAGGTAGTTCTATACATATTGAAAATACTACCATTAATTCGACAATTCTGTCTACCTACAAAATTTTTTTGAAATTTTCCACTAAATTTTTTAACCAAAACAAAATTACTTGAAATTTTAACATTTTTTTAATCTGTCGAACCTCCAGTAAATTTTGCATACTGAAGGTTGACAAATCATCTTTTTATTAATTTTACTATTTATTACAAATATTTTCAATATTTTAGTTTTACTTTAGATTATTCTTTTAAAAATCCATAACCGGTATTAGTTTTTGCTCCTACTCCTAATTCTTTTAATATATTTACATATAAATTTTTTCTATCATAATCTTTTATACCAAGTATATCATTTTTTCTTATTAAAAATCTAAATGTAATTTCAACTCCCTCTTTTATTTTAAGAATTCTTATAGGATTTACTCCTGAATATTCACTTTTATGAGGTGTTATAAAATCATCTTCAAAAATTTTTCCATTACTGGTTATTACTGCATCAAAAAATACATCTCTTTTATTTACATTAGTATTTTTTGAAGAACCGAATAATTCATTTATTAATTCATCAATATTACCACTAAAATTTTCTAATTTGACTTCCTCTTTTAACCATTCTAGTATACTTTTTTCATATTTTTTTATTCTTGAACGAATAATTCCTTTTACTGTGGATCCCGGTATATAAGGAAGTCCTGTAACATAATCAAATGAAAACCCTGTTTTTATTTCTCCCTCATTATTTTGTGATTCATTACTTTCATCTATAAGAACGCCCATAGGTGTATTCCCCAATCCAACTAAAAGTCCGGGATAAGTAGTTTTTAATTTTTGTTCTTCATAATTAGGTTTCGAATTTTCATTTTCATTATAGTCTTTAAAAATGTCGTTAAAATTAGTATTGTATAAAAAACTATCTTCATTTTTATCTAATTCATAATTTAAAATCTTTTTAACATTATCTGTAATATTTTTTGAATCATCTTCAATATTTATATTGTAAAAAACATATCCTAGATTAAAGCTAATATTATCACTCATTTGTTTTTTCCTCTTCTAAATTTGTATTTTCTATAACAAAATAATTCATAGCAAGTTTAATTGCTGTTGCTACTTCAATTATTATTCTTTTTAACTTAATAATTTCTGTTTTATTTTTATTTTGTGTGAATTTTTTTACATAGTAGTATAATTCAAGTTCCGGAACTTCATTTTGTATCTCTTTTTGCAAATTAGGATTTAATCTATTTGTATTTTTTAATATCTCATATATAATCCACATTAATCGACTTCTATTAACTGAACTATCTCCACTTTTACTGAAATAAGCAATCCCGGATAACAAACTCCCTGTTGATATTGCACTTCCAAATGTTGAAATCTGTGAAGAGTATCCTTTTTTTATTTTACCATTTTTTACTATTTCTTTTTCGTTTTCCAATATATCAATTGCACAAGTTATAAATTCGTCAATATTTCTATTAGTTATCATTACTTTTACCATCCTTGTTTTTAATAGTACATTCTTCTATTTTACAGTATCCATATCCTATTGAAGCTCCACCACCAAATCTTACAATATCACTTCTTAATTTCTTATCAAATTTTTCAAAATTTTTGCAATTATCCGGACACATTATAGCAAAATAAAATATACTTTCATGAGGAACAATTTCTTCATACCATAAATTGTTACTAAGTCCATCTTCTAATTGGTTTCTTGCAACTATTGGTAAATCAATCTCTTTAAAAATTTCAGGCTTTAAAATTACTATAGGCACTCCGTTTTTTAAGTTAAAATTTTCAAATATTTCTAATAATAAGTTAATAGCTTTATTAACATCTTTATTAACATCTTCTCTACAATGTTCTAAATCATATCCTTCTACTGATATATTTTTATTTGAAATTCCATATTTATCGTTTAGGTTGTTCATTTTTTCTTTAACCTTTTTAATAGCTTCTTGCATATCACAAGGTAAATCACCGTTCAAATCACTTATCATTTGTACCATTTTCTCCAACAAATCAACTGTTGTAACTAAGCAATAAGTAAAATTACCATCAGAAACTCTCATCGGTCTAAATAGTAATTGTGCTGTGAAAAAACTATAACTTCCACTATTAGTATTTTTTGTTTCTTTTGCATCACTTCCAAAAATTTCTGTAATTTTAATATTATTGTCAGAATTATTTTCAAAAAAATCTCTTAAAGAACCCTTTAATGATGTAGATGGTATAATTGGTGTTTCAAGTATTGGGTCTTTTTCAACTTGATTATCAATTATTCCATAACTATTATCTCCATTACCTACAAATAAATTTGTTATACATTTTAATCCATAAAATTTACTTTCCATTTTTTTCTCCTCCTACATAAATGTGATTATATCCTATTTGTTTCATAGCAATATTATTTAATTTTTTCAATATTTCATCTTTATTATCTGTTATGATAATACTTCCTGAATCAATCATTCTATATAATGTCTTTGTTTTTTCTATTTGATTTTTTATTTCAGAATTGTTAATCTGTGGTCTGTTTCTTGTTGAATTAATTGAAGCAAAAAGTGATTTTTTTATAATTTTACTGTCTTCTATCCAACTTGGTGAAATAAAGTAGATTATATTATTCTTATGATTATGTTTTTCAAAAATTTTATCAACATTAAGAACCATATTTTCTTTTAACCTTGTTTGTTCCGCTTCAACTTTCTCACAAATTACCTTAAATTTTTTATTACCTAAACCCATTCCAACTATAGTATTATAATGTTTTTTCATATAATCATCGTCAAAATCAGTTTCTAAAAACACACCAAAACTTAATTCTTTATTTATCTTTGGATTAAATATTTTGTATTCCCTTTTAAACAATGATGACATTTCATCATCTTCTTCATTATTTTTCTTTCTTTTCTCTCTTTCTTCATTACTATAAATCCTAATCCTGCTTTTAACAATTCCGGTAAATAAATCAGTTAAAATTTCTAAATCACCAGTATTTTTTTTAAGTTCATTTTTTACCGTATCATATCCATAATCTATAGAAATATATCCATCTAATATTCCTTTTTTATAATCAAAATCTTTAGGAACATACTTCTTACTGTTATCAGCTTCTATTTCTACATATTCTTCTAATATGCTGGAATATTTACTTTTATCAAATTTTGCATCTTTTGGAATAGGAACAAATATTTTACTTAAATTTTCGGAAAATTCATGAATAAATATTGAACTTATATTTTTAATTTTTCCAAAATCCTTTTGACTATTATTTTCTGTTATTGCTTTTTCTATATTGAATCCTTTACATCCGACAGCATTTTTATTAGCTTCATATTCTTTAGGAGTATAATTATAATCAGATTTAACATGAGCTAATCCAAGATATCTTATTATGCCGAATATAGTAGTTTGAGATGGTACATCTTTCGAAACTAAATAGTATCCTTGTTTTTCATCTATTTCACTAAAAAAGGAACCTTCATCTCCAAAAAAGTATTCTTCCAATGGAGTAAATAAAATTTTATATATTGAACTCATAAGATTATTTTCCCTCCTCAGCTTTTATTTGCTTTTTCTCTCTAACATAAAATTTTAAAATGCTTATTAAAGTATTTAATTCATCTAAAACTTGTTTTGAAATATTTTTTATTTTATTGTCTTCTTTATGTTTATAAGACTTGACTAAAAAACTTATAGTATTTTTTAAATCAATATTTGTAACACTAATGCCATTATCTTCCTTTTGATTATTCTCAATTTCTTCAAAAAGATTTTTAAATAAAATATTTAATTTTTCTTCTCTTTTTTCACTTTCCAATGCTTTTAAAAATAGAGTTTCATAAATTGAAATTTTACGTTGAATTGATCTTAACAAATCATCTTTATTTTCATTTTTACTGTTTACATCATTTAACCACTTGATAAAAAGTTTAAAAATATCTGTATCTTCAAAAGATGTTTTCAACTGTAATGTCCCCATACTCTTAGAATGTTGTTCTAATTGAATAGTAGTTCTACATTTACCGTCTTCTTTTGATTTGTTTAATAGGTTAAAAACTGATTTAAGTCCCTCACAAAGAGGATATTTATAATAACAAATGAATATACCTGCAGAAAGTGTTAAATTGTTATAATCAAATATTTCATTAAATTTTTTAGAAATTTTCTCAATTAGGCTAAATAAATGCTGATTACTATTATTTGAAATCAAAGGTGCTAAAAATAATATGTCATCTCCTCCGGCATATATTACTTTTCCTCCATATTCATTTATAATTGCGGACGCTTTGTCTGCATAATCAAAACAATTCTTGGAAAAATCTTTCAATTTGTTTTCATCTAATGTTCCTAAAATTTTTCCTAAACTATCTCCATCCATTTGAACTAAAGCAAAGTATCCATCTGTGTTATTTTTATTATGTCCTTTGTTGTTAATTCCTGAAATATCATCAATAGATACTATGCCATTTTCATTTTCAAAATACCAACCATTTTTAAAGTTAGTCAAATCTGAATTTTTCAAAATATCATTTGAACCTTCTGATTTTCCTGATTCCATACTACTTCTATTTTCCAAAAATTTTAAAATGTAGTTCATTTCTTCTTTTTCAATAAAAGTATTTTCCAATTCCAATGAGCTTAAATATTTACCAATCTTTAGAATAACATTATCATCATTTTCAATTTCTCCTTCGATACAAACTGTATGTGTTCTAATATATTTTTTTATATATTCTTCTACATCAGTTTTATCTTTACTACAATTGCAATTGTCAAATGCTCTTATTATTACTTTTGCTACATCTTCTTTTGTTTTATTTATAGTTTTTTCAACAATAGATAAATCAGTATTTTTATTTGTTCTAAAAATTATCCTGTCATGTAATAAACCAACTTGACTTTCTTTAACTTTTTTTGAAATTTCATCTGTCCATAATGGGATTATAAAGTCTTCTTTTTTTACATTTTTACTTTCAATTAAATTTTCTATCAAAGTTTTTGAAAAGTATGAAAAAATATAACTTGCTCCCCAAAGTCCTGCAGGTTTTGTTGTCAACAATAATGTTTCAACAATTGGCCCGACAGTTATACCAATATATTTATTTGACATTTTTCTCCTCCTTTTCTCCTACACCATAAGGATATTCTTCTATATCTTTTACTACAGAATAATTAAAATAATCTTTATATTCATCTTTTTTACTATAAATTACACCATCTTCTTTAAAAATATTATGAATGCTGTATTCATCTTCATTTGGTACTTTAAAAATATATTTCTTGTTTTTATTGTTTTGATTATTTGTAAAATTAAATTCTCTATCAGTTCTAAAGTCTTCTATTTTCTTATAATTTACTAATAATAAAACTGCTTTTTCATTTGGTATTGGAATATATTGTATTGGAGATTCAAATCTTTCAATATTTTCTCCAACCTCACTTTTCAAAATGAATTTTCCATTTTTTATTTTTCTAAATTCATAAAAAGATGAAAATCCCAACATACCTCTTACATAATAGACATTTTTTGGAAGTTTTTTTGGAAAATCTTTTTTTGATTGTCCACTTTTATTAAGTAAGACATCTATATTTATTCCTTGACTATTCAAAATTATTTTCATACCTTTCTTTTCGTTACACGAATTTTCAGGATATTTATATTGTTTTAACATAATAGATTTTTTATAAACATTATTAAAATTCATACCAGATTTTAAAATTTGATGAAAATCTTTAATAAGATTCAAATGATTAAATACTTTACTATTATACTTTTTCTTTTCTTCTGAAAATTCTATTTTATAAACACCTAAATAAGATTTACCTTTGTAACAATATTTATCACATATTTCTTTGATTATAGATATTATAGATTCTAAATTAGTTATTCTTATAGTTGTATTATTACATTTTTCTGGCAAAAAATAACCATAACCTTTATTTTTTCTAGTACCAAAAGTGTTAAAAACCATAAATTTTGGAAACCATTTTTTTATCTCAGTTTTTAATCTATCATTATTTACTATAAATTCTACGTCAATGTTTTTATAAAATGATAGTTCATAAGCAGGTTTATCTGAATCTTTAGAAGATTTACCTAAATCTCCAAAATATGCTCCTATTATTTTCCCGTTTTTTAAATACTGTTCTGTATTATCAGGTTTTCCTTTTATTATCTTAATTTTATAATCAAAGGCATCTGTTTGCTCATTATTGTCTTTTGATTTTTTTAATAACAAGTCTTTCTTTTCTTTTTCATCAATAACCAAATTTAAAAATTTATCAAATCTCGGTTTCAAATCTGTCCCTCTTAAAGTATCTTTTTCTCCTTTAAAATGAATAATGGGCGTTATTTGTTTTAAAGTGAATGTAATTTTATTTGATTCAAACATATTTTTTTCTTTTAAATTAGACATATTTTCTCCTTTCATTTTAAACAATCAATAACACTAACAGCAAAACTTAAAAGTGCAATAATTACTGCAAATCCAGTCAACAATTTAACTGTAATATTTAATTCAATACTATGCTTTACATTTGCAACTTCATATAAACTATTCATAATATCATCTAATTTTTCTTTTTCTTCATCAATATATAACTGTTTCTGCATTAGTCTATATATTTCATATCCCTGTTCCTGAGGAGTAACCTCAAACAACAGTACTTGTGTTTTAAATTTTACATATTCTTTTTGTAAATTTTCCAATTCTTCTGAATTAAACTTAATTGACAAATCTTTTGCTCTTATATGAAATTCTAATAACAAATTTCTTTGTAATAATACTAAAGCCATCATTTCCATATATTCCGTTAAAAAAGGCATAATTACCGACTCGTATGGTGCTCCATCAGTCGCTATACATCCAAATCCATTATGTGTTACAGTATGAATTGTTCCCCAATCAATCCACCTATCATAAATAGTTTCTTGTAATAGTTTTTTTCTCATAACCTTAGACTGACATGTTGCATCTCCTCTATCAATATAGGCTAATGCATAAAGTTGATCTGACAAATCATCATCATATAGATATGCATATTCATGTTGTCTAGTTGAATATTTTTTTATTCTTCCAATTAAAAAATTCTTTACATAAAATCCTACATACATCCTATCAGGATTTGTTAATTCTATTTTTATTTTATCAGATTCATCTCTATTATAATTTAATATATTCTCTATTATATATGATTTTTCTGGTTTACTTATTATTTCATTCAATTTTTCGGTATACGATTTATGTTTATTTTTATCATCAAAAATATATTTAATTTCTTTATCTTTATAATTTAAATCCGCTTTACCCTTATTTTCATAATTAGAATAAATTTTATCCTTTCCAATATGAATTTGTAAATCATCCGGACATTCTGTCTTTATTCCGTTCCCTAAGTCTAATGAAATCCAAGGAGAATAAAGACGTCTTCCATATTGATTTATATTTTTTATATCTGATAATCTTTCGTAGTCATTATTTGTAACATATATCATCATTAAAAAATTTTTTTCATTTGCGATTTCATACTCTTTAAGTATTATTTTATCTAAATTTAATTCGTATTTTTTTTCTTCATCAACATTAATTATATACTTAGAGTTCTCACTCGAATCAATATGAGCAAATTTATAATTTACTACTTTTGAATGTCCTTTATTTGGCTTATTTTTTTCATAATTGAATATTAAATCCTGAGCCTGCTCATTAAAATAATTATAATTAGCATAATTATCTACAAGTTCTCCAACAGTATTAACATCATCAATAGAATATTTCTTCCATACATCATTGTCAAAAATTATATCATTAACAATTTTATTTTTAGAATTTTCATCCTTTTTCAATCTAAAATTTGCTATAAAAATATGTTTACTATAATAATTTTCTACATTTTTCTCTGCCATAATATCCTCCGTTATTATAAAATTTCTTCTTATATTATATATAATTATAAATATTTTTTAAGTTTTAATTATCTTAAATAAAATTATCTGTAGCTCCGTTGT
>OGYO01001384.1_pt1 | contig 13214 bp, 8 predicted proteins | sample 1576561 | NCBI WGS metagenome assembly OGYO01 (sample SAMEA3541507, study PRJEB24748) | human gut metagenome | biome: human gut; feature: human-associated habitat; material: faeces | place: China | collected 2012 | reverse complement strand
CCTGTACCAGACGGAGATCATCTCCATTCAGAAGGGAACGGCCGGTCATCCGGGGGAAATGACGGGAATGATCGTCTATTCTGATGACAGGATTCTGGGGGATATTACCAGCAACAGTGTCCGGGGAATCTTCGGCAAGTGCAATGACAAAGCACTGGCACTGGGAACGGAAGAGGCGATGCCCATTGGATTAAAACAGGAGATCCGAAAGGGACCGGCGCAGATTTTGTGTACCGTAGACGGCACCACCAGATACTATGATATCGAGATCACCGACATTCATCTCGATCATGACAACGTGAACCGGGGAATCGAACTGAAAGTCACAGATTCTGACCTGATCGCCCTGACCGGAGGAATCGTCCAGGGAATGAGCGGTGCACCTATCATCCAGAACGGTAAATTCGTAGGGGCCGTCACCCATGTTCTCGTGCAGGACAGTACCAGAGGATATGGGATTTTTATTGAGAATATGCTGGAGCAATAAGGTTGCCGTCCGGCAGTCAATATGGTAAAATAAATTAAGTATGCATTCAAATGCAAAAATGGATTTGTAATGTGAGGAATAGGGAAAATGCGCTGACGTATGAAGAAGATGCGAAGAAATGTCTGACCGCCGGAATGAATGCACATCTGGCGGAACCGTTCCAGATGGAGAAAGCGATCGCAGCCATTGCGGAACATTGTAAGAAATAATAATTTTGGGCAGATTTTTCAGAGGATAGGGATATAGAGGAGAAAGAAAATGAGTATACAGCAGCTCAGAAATCTGACAACGCTCTGCTATATCGAGCAGGACGGAAAATATCTGATGCTTCACCGGGTGAAGAAGGAAAATGACATTAACAAAGACAAATGGATCGGCGTGGGTGGTCATTTCGAGGCGGACGAAAGCCCGGAGGACTGTGTGCTCCGGGAAGTAAAGGAAGAGACAGGGTATACTCTGACGGCCTACCGGTTCCGGGGAATCATCACCTTTTTATACCGGGACGTCTGTGAGTATATGTGCCTGTATACGGCGGATGGATTTACGGGGGAACCGAGGGAGTGTGACGAAGGAACGCTGGAATGGGTGGAGATCAATAAGGTGGAGGAACTGGATCTCTGGGAAGGGGACAAGATCTTTTTCCGGCTGCTTCGTGAGAACCGCCCCTTTTTCTCCTTAAAACTGTCTTACGATGAGAATGGTATCCTTCTGGATGCAGTACTGGACGGTGAGCCGATAGCGACAAAGGAAGGCAGAAAAACGCCAGAGGCGGAAAGTGGGACAATGAATTGAATTTTACGGAATTTGTACGGAACTATCACATACAGTTAAACGAACAGCAGATGCAGGCGGTACAGGCCACGGAAGGTCCGGTACTGCTTCTTGCGGTTCCAGGAAGCGGTAAGACCACCGTACTGGTCAGCAGACTGGGCTATATGATCTATTGCCTGGGAATAACACCGGAGTCGATCCTGACAGTGACCTATACGGTGGCGGCAACGAATGATATGCGCAGGCGGTTTGCGGGGATGTTTGGAGAAGCGGATGCAGAGCGGCTGGAGTTTCGCACCATCAACGGCATCTCCCAGAAGGTACTGCAATATTTTGCCTACCGTACCGGGAAAACGCCTTTTCAGGTGGCAGACAAGGAAGCCTCGGCGGCCGTCAAACAGTCTTTTCTGGAAGTAACGGGGAAATACGCCACGGAAAATGATATCAAAGAGACCCAGCTGGATATCACCTATGCGAAAAATATGCGTCTGACACCGGAGAAAATCCGGGATATGGACACGGATGTGGAGAAATTCCCGGAGATATTCCGTACTTATAATGCGAAACTCAGGCAGATGCAGATGATCGATTACGATGATCAGATGATCTACGCCCTCAGAATTCTGGAACAGTATCCTGAGGTACTTGCACATTTCAGGGAGCAGTATCGGTATTTCTGTGTGGATGAAGCGCAGGATACTTCGAAAATACAGCATGATATGATCGACCTGCTGGCGGCGCAGAGCCGGAATCTGTTTATGGTGGGAGATGAAGACCAGAGTATCTACGGCTTCCGGGCAGCTTACCCGCAGGCACTTGTCTCCTTTGAGGACAGACACCCGGGAGCAGGGATCCTTCTCATGGAGACCAATTACCGCAGCAGGCAGGAGATCGTCCGGGCGGCGGATACTCTGATCCAGAAGAATAAAAACAGACATCCGAAGAAGATGACCGCGGCCAGAGAAGGTGGTGGCTGCGTTACAGAGATCAAGGCAGTATCCAGACAGGGACAGTACAATTATCTGCTGAAAGTAGCCCAGGACTGTGAACAGGAGACGGCAGTATTATACCGGAATAACGAAAGTGCACTTCCCATCATTGATCTGTTGGAACGTAAAGGATTGTCCTACCGGGTGAAAAATTCGGATATGACCTTCTTTTCCCATCCGGTGGTCAACGATATCTGTGATTTTATTCAGTTGTCTCTGGATCCATGGGATGGGGAGGCATTTCTTCGGATCTATTACAAAATGGGAGCCGGTATCAGCAAAAAGGCGGCCATGGAGGCGGTGGATGCCAATACCAGACGACTGACACTGTTGGATACGGTGGCGGAAATGGATGAGGTATCCGTTTACACCAGAAAACAGTGCAAGGCACTGGCTACCCATCTGGACAATATGCGGTATGAGTCAGCAGGAAAAGCTATCTACCGGATCCTGAATTATATGGGATATCAGGAATTCATGGATACCCACGGGTTGGACAGTGGCAAGGCGGAGATATTAAAGGCCCTGGGAGATCAGGAGAACAGCCTGTTTGATTTCCCTGCAAGATTACAGAAGCTGCAGGAGATGATGCGAGAGGGCTGCGGGGATCCGAAGAGTAAGTTTATCCTGTCCACGATCCATTCCAGCAAGGGACTGGAATACACAAGAGTGTATCTGGCGGATATGCTGGCGGGAGTGATCCCTTCCCAGATTCCGGGGAGGGGCTGTGTATCGGATTCCCCGGAGGCAAATGCCTATGAGGAAGAGAGAAGGCTTTATTATGTGGGAATGACGAGAGCGAAGGAACAGCTGTATGTATTTACCTTTGGACCGAATCTGACCTCTGCTTTTTCAGGAGAAGTGTTTGAGAAAACGAAGCCGTTAAACGCTGTAAGAAAGACCGGTACGGCTGTCGGGATCAGAGGCTCGCTGCTAAAGACACCGGACAAAAAGGTGCAGAAGCTGCCGCCACGGGAAGTGGAGGCCTGCATCGCAGCCTGTGAGTCCGGACGGGAAGTACAGCATCAGAAATACGGAACCGGCAGGATTGCGTCCGTATCGGCTGACGGCATTGCCCAGATTCTGTTTGCAGGCGAAAACAGTACCAGAAAAATATCCCTTCCCATTGCGTTTTCCGGGAAGATACTTACCTTAAAATAATACATACCAGAGAGGGACAGCGATGTATACAATCGTAGTGGCAGATGACGAAGAGGAATTACGCAGAGCAATCATAAGGAAGATCGACTGGGGGAGCATCGGATTTCAAGTCGTGGGGGAAGCGGAGAACGGCATCGAAGCTTTGGAACTGGTGGAGAGGATGGAACCGGATCTGCTGCTTACGGATATCCGGATGCCTTTTGTCTCCGGAATCGAGCTGGCAAGACAGGTCAGAGAGGTACGTCCTACCACACAGATCGCCTTCTTAAGCGGCTTCGATGAATTTTCTTATGCCCAGCAGGCCATCCAGTACAATATCATCAGTTATATGTTGAAACCTATCACTATGGTGGATCTGACGGAAGAACTGAAGAAGATCAAGCTTAAGATCGACGGAATCTTTGCGGAATTTGATGCCAGAAAACATGATAATCCGGATCTGCAACAGTTTTTTCTGCCCCTTTTGCTAGATGATTATGCCAGCTTTGAGGGGCAGGACCGGGAGGAACTTTTACAGGAACAGGCGGTTGGCAACGGCTTTTTGAAGGATCGTAATAATGCCTTTCAGTATGTGGTGCTGGCCATCACGGTGGAGGATACCAACGGGAAGAACCGTACGAGACCGGAACTGGTACATTCCGTGGATATGATACTGCAAAAATATATGAAGCATTATTCTTTTGCCATGGACGGCAGGATCATTGCAGTGCTGGCGGCCACCACGTCGACCTTCGACCGGTATCTGCATATTGCCGTGGGAGAGATGGTACAGAGTACGGAACGCATTCTGAAAATGCATTGTCATATCGGTGTCAGCCGTATCAGAGAACATCTGGGAGAATGCCACGAGGCCTACAGAGGAGCTATGAGTGCATTGGGATATTGCACTCCGGGAGAGAGCAACATCCATTATATTGCCGATGAAGAGCGGGATAACACCATGGACATGGAGCTGGCGGCGGAATGTGTTACTCAGATGGAGAATCTGATCCGTGGTGGTTCCCGAGAGGAACTGGAAAACTATCTGAAGGATGCATTTGGCAAACTGGAGGTGCAGCAGGATGCTGCCCTGAAATGCAAATTCCTGATCTTCCGGATGTCCTCGGCGCTGATCCGCATTGCCTATACGGTGACAGAAGATTCCGCCCTGTTCCAGCGTTTTGCCATGCTGGAAGGTCCGATACGGGAATCCAGGGATCGTTTCACGGCACTTTGCCTGGAAGTATGGGAACTGGTCAATGCGGGCAAGAAAAAGAGCAGCCAGATCCTGTGTGAAAAGGCCATGCAGATCATCGACAAGGAGTATGGGGATCCGTCCCTGTCTCTGGTGGGCGTCAGCAACAGCATTCATGTGAGCCCCAATTACCTGAGTGCCCTGATCAAAAAGGAGACCGGGTCAAGCTTCGTGGATCTGTTGACGAAAAAGAGGATCGAAACGGCAAGGGAACTGGTACTGGGCAGTTCCATGAAGATGCGGGAGATTGCGGAGCGCTGCGGTTACAGCGATCAGCATTATTTCAGCTACTGCTTTAAAAAGTATTGCGGGGTATCTCCCAATGCCATGCGACAGGAGAAAGAATAAGATATGAAGAAGCAAAAAACGTCCCTTTCTTTTATCATTACGACATTAGTGGTGGGACTGGTTACCCTGTTTTTGCTGTGGTCCACTTTTTACTTTTTTTCTCTTTATGTCGGAAGTATGAAACAGGCGGCACATACCAGCAGTGAACAGGCGGTGACTCAGGCTTCCAATACCATTTCTAACTACATCGGAGATATGCAGGAGATCATGAGTCTGATCGAGAAGGATCTGACAAAGAGCGGCGGAAGTACCGGGCAGACACTGGAGACTCTTTGCAGTGTCCGGTCGGATCTGGTGGCGGTCTATATCTATGATGAGCAGGGGAAGCTGGTGGATTCCCATACGGGAACTCATACTCTGAAGGAACATTATCTGAAGGATCTGTCTTATATCGAACTGGATTCCTACAGCCCCGGGGTACTCTATCTGTCGGAACCACATGTGGAATCTCTGTTGCAGGACTATTATCCCTGGGTGGTATCGGTCTTACAGGAGATTCCCGGAGCAGACGGACAGAAGCTGCGGGTAGTCATTGATATCCGTTTCTCCAAAATATCGGATTATGTGGACGATGTGGGAATCGGACAGCATGGCTACTGCTTTATCACAGACAGTAACGGAGAGATCATCTATCATCCCCAACAGCAGCTGCTGTATTCGGGTCTTAAGACGGAAGCCACGGAGGGACTGGATCTGAGCCACAACGGTTCCTTTGAGACCGAAGAACTGATCTGTAGTGTCCTGGCGCTGGATAACTGTAACTGGAAGGTGGTGGGTGTCAGCTATATCAGTGAACTGGTGACGGCCAAAGAGATGGAACTGGTGGGAAACATCTGTGTCATGCTGACAATCATTCTGCTGACGACCATGGTGGTCAGTGTTCTGGTATCCAGACTGGTGACTAATCCGGTGCAGCGCCTGATCCGGGCTATGGAAGAGTTCGAAAAGGATGCTGCGGGATATGTTTATCAGCCTGTGGAAGGCACCACGGAGATCGAGGCACTGTCACAGTCCTACGAGCACATGGTAAGAAAGATCCAGAAACTGATGAAGCAGGTACGTCAGGAAGAGATTTCCCTGCGCAAAACGGAGTTAAAGGCTCTGCAGGCCCAGATCAATCCCCACTTCTTATATAATACGTTGGATGCCATCGGGTGGCTCTGCGAGGAAGAAAGGTGTCAGGATGCCGTGGAGATGGTCAATGCTCTGGCGAAACTGTTTCGTATCAGTATCAGCAAGGGGCACGAATTGATCCCCATTGAAAAAGAAGTAGAGCATGCCAGAAGCTATTTAAAGATCCAGAATTTCCGCTATAAGAATCAGTTTTCCTATGAGTTTCAGGTGGAAGAGGACTGTCTGCAATATTACTGTAACAAGATCACCCTGCAGCCCATAATCGAAAATGCCATCTATCACGGACTGGACCGCATGGTGGATGAAGGACGGATTCTGATCCGCATCTACAGCGAAGGGGAAGATGTGGTCTTCCGGGTGGAGGATAACGGTGTCGGTATGTCAGAGGAACAGTGTCGGTCGATCCTTCATAAGGAGCCGGGAGATAATTCTGGCATCGGCATCAAGAACGTCAACGACAGGATTAAGATTTATTTCGGAAAAGAGTACGGTCTTTCCATAGAAAGCGAACTGGATGAAGGCACTACTGTGATCATACGGATGCCAAAGGTGGAAGAAAATGCAGCGGCAGGATGGGAGAAAGTATGAGAAAACAGAAAATGAAAAAAATACTGTACCTGCTGGCTGCGGGTGTCCTGCTTCTTATGAGCATGAGTGGATGCGGAAAAGAAGCTGAGACAGGGAAAACCCAGGTGGCTATGATCGTGAAGTCCACGGAGAGCGCCTTTTTTAAAAGTGTCTTTGCGGGTGCCCGGGCGGCGGCTACGGAATACAATCTGAATGTTACGTTTAACGGCCCGGAATCGGAAGAAGATTATGTGACCCAGAATGAGATGGTGCGGCAGGCCATGGAGGACGGAGTGGATGTGATCGTTTTCTCTGCGGTGGATTACAATGCCAATGCGGAGATCATCGGTCAGGCCGCCCAGAGAGGAATTAAGATCGTTGTCATTGACAGTGATGTCAACAGCAGTATGGTAAGCTGCCGCATTGGGACCAATAACCTGCAGGCCGGTGTGAAGGCGGCGGAAGCAGCTCTGGCGGTGGGAGAAGACGAACTGTATATCGGTATCGTGAATTATGATGTGAATTCCGCCAACGGGCAGCAACGGGAACTGGGATTCCGGCAGACGGTGGAGCAGGACCCGAGAGTAAAGGATATTACCACCATCAATGTCCTTTCCACCACGGAGGATGCCAGAGCGGGAACAAAAGAGATGCTTTTGTCGGATTCCAGGATCAATGTGGTGGTGACCTTTAACGAATGGACCAGCCTCGGTGTGGGCTGGGCCATCCGGGATCTGGACCGGGGAGACAGGACGCAGGTGGTGGCGTTTGACTCCAATGTGGTCTCTGTGGGAATGTTGGAGACCGGGGAGGTGGATGCCCTGATCGTGCAGAACCCCTATGCCATGGGGTATCTGGGAGTGGAGACGGCGGCGAACCTGATCAACGGACAGACCGGCGGCCCCAGCGTGATAGACACAGCCACCACTATTGTGACCAGAGAGAACATGTACGAGCGGGAGAGCCAGAAGATATTGTTCTCTTTTGAAGAGAGAAAGTAACTATTCAGAACCCCACTCGCAAAACCGCTCTTTCAGAGCTATTCTTTTGCTCATGTGGTTACTTCGCCGAATAAGCATTACATAATTCTTACGAATGCAAGCGTTCGACGAAATTATGTAATGCTTTTCGGCTCTGAATAGTTACAAATTATGTACAGAACATGAACAAAATGTGTACAGAATAGTATAATTTTTAACCCCATGCGTAAGATTTTGTATATCTTTTATGTACAAGATGCCATATAATTACCTCATCAAGAGATGAAACACATACATTTTCATCAAAACAAGGAGGTATTTTATATGAAAAAGTTCATGTCACTACTGTTGGTCGGCATTATGATGCTCAGCCTCGTAGCGTGCGGAAAGAGCGGCGGAGGAAAGGGAGAGTTGAATGTAGGAGTATTCTATTACACCTACAGTGATACATACATCTCCAGCGTGCGTACTGCACTGGATAATGCGCTTACCGAAGCAGGCATCAAGTTCCAGAATTATGACGGCAACAGTAACCAGACCACCCAGAACGAGCAGATCGATACCGCTATTGCACAGGGTACCAACCTTCTGATCGTCAACATCGTAACATCCGGTTCCGTAGACGCTTCCCAGGCCATCGTTGACAAGGCAAGCGCAGCAGGAATCCCTGTAATCTTCTTCAACCGTGCGGTAGAATCCGATGAGGATGAAGGTAAGGTATTAGGCAGCTATGACAAGTGTGCATTCGTTGGAACCGATGCTCCCGAAGCAGGTCATATGCAGGGTAAGATGGTTGGTCAGTATGTAGTAGACAACTTCGATGCTATTGATCTGAATGGCGATGGCAAGATCAGCTACGCAATGTTCATGGGTCAGTTAGGTAACGTAGAAGCAATCTATCGTACCCAGTACGGCGTAGAAGATGCAGATGCAGTGATCACCGCAGCAGGCAAGCCCGCTCTGGAGTACTTCGATGCATCCAATACCGATAAGTATCAGGTTGACCAGGACGGTAACTGGTCCGCAACCGCAGCTAACAACTACATGACCACCAATCTGTCTCAGTACAATGAGTCCGCTGGTAACATGATCGAGCTGGTTATCTGCAACAACGACGGTATGGCTGAAGGCGTTATCTCCGCTCTGAATGACAAGGGCTACAACTTAGGCGATGGCAACTGCACCACCATTCCTGTATTCGGTGTTGATGCAACTGACGCAGCCAAGCAGCTGATCGCAGACGGCAAGATGACCGGTACCATCAAGCAGGATGCAGAAGGTATGGCAAACGGTATTGCTTACCTGGCTAAGAACATCCAGGCTGGCAAGGATCTGATGGCAGATACCGACAGCTTCAACATCTCTGAGAAGGTTAGCAACAAGATCTACATCCCTTACGCTACTTACACCGGAGAATGATCTGAATAACAAGTAAATAAAAGAAGCGGCTGCTGCATCTGGCAGCGGCCGCTCTTTATGTATAGGAGGATGCGTATGGGACAGGAAGTATTACTTCAGATGACAGACATATGCAAGGAATTCCCCGGCGTAAAGGCACTGGATCATGTATCCCTTACCGTAAAAGAAGGAACGGTACACGCGCTCATGGGAGAGAACGGCGCCGGTAAATCCACCTTAATGAAGTGTCTGTTCGGCATCTACAGTAAGGATGCAGGCAAGATCGAACTGGAAGGCAGGGAAGTCAATTTCAAAAATTCCAGAGAAGCACTGAATAATGGAGTGGCCATGGTTCACCAGGAACTGAATCAGGCACTGAAGAGAAATGTCATGGATAATATCTGGCTGGGCCGTTATCCCATGACAGCAGGCATTATGGTCAACGAGCACAAGATGCTGGAAGACACCAACAAGATTTTTGAAGAACTGGGGATCGCTGTAGACCCCAAGAGAATCATGAGTACGATGCCGGTATCACAAAGGCAGATGGTAGAGATCGCGAAAGCGGTATCCTACAACAGTAAGATCATTGTATTTGACGAACCTACTTCATCCCTGACGGAAGAAGAAGTGGAGCATCTGTTCAAGATCATCAATATGCTTCGTGACAGAGGATGCGGTATTATCTATATTTCTCACAAGATGGCAGAGATCCTGCGGATCGCAGATGAAGTCACCGTCATGCGTGACGGTACCTGGATCGCAACAGAGCCTGCACAGAACCTGACTACAGACAAGATCATCAAACTGATGGTAGGCCGTGAACTGACCAACCAGTTCCCGCCCAAGACCAACAAGCCCGGTGAAGTGGCATTGGAGGTAGAACACTTAAGCGCGAGATATTCCTTGCTGCAGGATGTATCCTTTAAGGCTCGAAAGGGTGAGATCGTAGGTCTGGCCGGACTGGACGGCAGCGGCAGAACGGAGACACTGGAGAATATCTTCGGTGTGGCTACCAGAAAAGACGGTGTGATCAAACTGGACGGCAAAGAGGTCAGAAACCGCAATGCCAGAGAGTCCATTAAAAACGGTTTTGCACTTCTGACGGAGGAACGTCGTGCCACCGGTATCTTCGGAATCCTGAATATCCGGGAGAACACGGTGATCTCCAGTCTGAAGAAACATAAAAAAGCAGGATTTTATCTGAGTGATAAATCCATGGAGAAGGACACTGCATGGGCCATTGATGCCATGCATATCAAGACACCTTCCCAGAAGACGAAGATCCGGTCACTGTCCGGTGGTAACCAGCAGAAGGTTATCCTCGGCAGATGGCTTCTCACAGAGCCGGAGGTGCTGATGCTGGATGAGCCTACCAGAGGTATCGACGTAGGTGCAAAGTACGAGATCTACCAGCTGATCATCGATCTGGCCAATAAGGGCAAAGTTGTCCTGATGGTATCTTCGGAGATGCCGGAGCTGCTGGGTGTATGTGACAGAATTCTTGTCATGAGCGGCGGTAAGCTGGCAGGAGAAGTAGATGCCAAAAATACGACACAGGAAGAGATCATGTCTCTTGCTGCAAAATATGTATAGGAGGATATGCGTATGAATCCCGGCAAAGCAATTCAGAATAAAATTAACGGCGTAAAGCAAAATTTTGCAGACTACAAGAAGCTGGACAGCAGAGACAAGAAGACCTATTGGAAAGAATTTTTACTTAACAATGCCTTATACATCCTGCTGATCGTAGCAATTATTTACACTTACATCCAGAACTCCAATTTCCTGTCGGCGGCTTCCATTGTCAACATCATCAGCCTGTCCGCGGCGAACCTTCCCATTGCCTGTGGTATTGCAGGATGTATCGTATTGACAGGTACCGACTTGTCCGCAGGACGTGTGGTAGGACTGACCGCATGTATCACGGCATCCCTGATGCAGTCCGTGACTTATGCCACCAAGATGTTCCCGAACCTTCCGGTACTTCCGATCCCTCTGGTGATCCTGATCGTACTGTTGGTCGGCGGTATCGTGGGATGGGTCAACGGTTTCTTCGTAGCGAAATTCCAGTTGCATCCCTTCATCGTAACTCTGGCTACCCAGTTGATCGTATACGGCTTACTGTTAATGTACATCATGATCAACGGCAATAACGGTCAGCCTCTGTCCGGTCTGGATCAGCACTTCAACGATGTGGTAAAGGGAAGCGTGATCTCCTTCAATGCCGGCGGCGCGAGAATCGCCATTCCCAACTATGTATGGCTGGCAGCTTTGATCGTTGTTATCATGTGGTTCATCTGGAACAAGACCACCTTCGGTAAGAACATGTTTGCAGTAGGTTCCAATCCCGAAGCAGCAAAGGTATCCGGTGTTAACGTAATGAAAACCACCATTTTAGTACATACACTGGCAGGTGCCATGTACGGTCTGACCGGTTTCATCGAGTCTTCCCGTATCGGTTCCAACACAGCAAATACCGGATTGAACTACGAGTGTGATGCCATTGCAGCTTGCGTTATCGGCGGTGTCTCTTTCGTAGGTGGTACCGGTAAGATCAGTGGTGTCGTACTTGGTGTATTTCTCTTAAGAATCATCTTCGTAGCACTGAACTTCCTGTCCATCAACATGAACATGCAGTATGTGATCAAAGGACTCATCATTCTGGTTGCCTGCGCGATCGATATGAGAAAGTACCTGGTAAGAAAGTAATGATATAAGACTCACCCATAGAAAACATCCGTGACTGCTTGCAGGTAAAGGATGTTTTCTATGTGGGGAGTAAAACAATATGAGTATGAAGGACGACAGTCCGGAATACGAATATTGGTTGCAATTTCGAGAGTGCGCAGCACATAGAAATTGCTTATGATAGATTAGGAAAAGGAAAAATTATGAATCAGGAACAAGTGACAACAGAGAATACAGAAGAAAAGGCAGCAGAAGTCACCACGCAGTCGGAAACAACGCAGCGGCCGGAGGAAGCAATCCGTCCGAGGGGAAAATGGTTCGGCCGCGGCATTTACGGAAGCAAGGATGTTCCTATCCGCATTCTGGACGGCCTGATCGGTGTCCTGATCGTGGTGATCGTGGGAATGATTATTTTCTTCGCGGTACGCGGTGGATTCAACATTGTGTACGATACGGGCGGCGGAAGTGAAGTGGCAGCCCGGAAGGTACGCTACGGTGAATTCCTTACAGAGCCCGAGACGCCTTATAAGCCCGGCTACACCTTTGACGGGTGGTATACGGAAAAAGAAGGAGAGACAGTGCTGTGGTATTTCCAGTCGGAGAAAGTCACCGGCGATATGACTCTGACCGCTCACTGGGTTCCCGCACAGTTCACCGTGAAATTCGACTATGACGGCGCATTCTCTCTGATGACGTTATTGTCGCCGATAATACACTCGCTTTTTTCGCCAACGAAGTTGAAATCTTGTGGCAATGCGCCAATAACGCTGCATTGGTGTATCTTGTTTCCGTTGCCTATTCGGCTGCCATTCAGTATGCTGACGAATGGAAACACTATACAGTTGTCGCCAATTACTACATCGTCTTCGATGTAAACGAATGGAAATATTTTGCAGCCGTCGCCTATCTTCGCTTTCGGAGAGACCTCGGCTTTTGGACTAATCTCACTACTCATACTTATAAATGTGTTTTAAGAAAACTTATTTTGACCCACCACCAAGCGCATAGTAAAGGTTTACGATGGCTTGTAACTTAGAGAACTGGTCTTGAACCTGAGATATTTCTGCATTCAGCAAGTTCTGTTGTGCAGTAATAACTTCAAGGTAAGAACTTGAACTTTGGTTGTACAGCATCTGTGTTTGCTCTACATTCTTCTTCAATATTTCTATCTGCTTTGTGTAAAGTACGTCTTTCTCTTCGGCAGCATTGTATGCCACCAATGCGTTACTTACCTCCGAACCAGCAGTCAAGACACTGTTTTGCCATTTGTTGTATGCTATCTTGTATTGGTCTTCAGCCACACGAAGTCCTGCTCTCAGCTTTCCTTGCATGAAAATAGGCTGCGTTAGTTTGCCGATGGCATTGAAAAGCAACTTCGCAGGGTTTACCATTCCGTTGCCGTTGCTCCAACCGCCCGAAGCTGTAATGCTTAGAGAAGGGTAGAAGCGGGCACG
>OGYO01001383.1_pt1 | contig 13214 bp, 14 predicted proteins | sample 1576561 | NCBI WGS metagenome assembly OGYO01 (sample SAMEA3541507, study PRJEB24748) | human gut metagenome | biome: human gut; feature: human-associated habitat; material: faeces | place: China | collected 2012 | reverse complement strand
TCGGTTTCCGCCCCGTCCTTGAAATCCTGAACCCCGGCACTGGCGCAGCAAAACGGTTGCTTTCCGGGTATCGCCGGAGGAAGATGCTCAAATTGAACGCTATGTGCAGCTCTCCGGGCTGACCAAGCAGGACTATATCACCCGGCGGCTCACCCACAAGGATGTAGTAGTGTACGGCAATCCCAGAGTTTTCAAGGCGCTGCGGAATCAGCTTGCCGAAGTGCTTTTGGAATTGCAGCGCATTGAGACTGGCGGCGCAGTCAATGATGAGCTGCTTGACCTAATTGAAATGATAGCCGATATTCTCGGCGGAATGAAGGAGGAATCTGAATGAACAAAGAAAAAGAAATGACCGCTCCCGTTGTATCTGTTGACGCAGATACGGAGCAGTCATCCCAAAACCTTACTGACAATAGTTTAACCGATTTTGACCCGGATTTCAAGGGGGCTGACGACGATCATTTCCGACGCAGGCCATGCCGTGGTCATTGATCCGGCGGCAGATGCGCAGACCTACGATAAAATTTTAAAGGAAAACAATGCGCAGCTCACCACCATCCTGTGCACCCACGGCCACTACGACCATGTGGGCAGCGCGGCTGCGCTGAAAGCAGAGTGGAACGCCACCCTCTACTGTGAAAAGGCAGACCTTGCCGGCGACCGGATGTACCCGCTTTCCGCTGCGGACTGCGGCTATACAGAAGGCGAGCAGATCGCGGTGGACGAGCTGCACTTTACTGCGTGGCACACCCCCGGCCACACCCCCGGCAGCGTGGTGCTGCTGTGCGGTGAGCATCTGTTCTGCGGTGATACGCTGTTTGCCGGAAGCATCGGCCGCACCGACCTTGAGGGCGGCAGCAGCGCACAGATGGCGGACAGCCTGCGCAAGCTGGCACAGCTGCCCATCCCTCGCGAAACACAGGTGCTGCCCGGCCATGGCGAATTTTCTACCTTTGGCGCGGAGCTGGACAACAACTACTATATCCGCAGCGCTGTGCGCGGCGGCAACGACATTTTTTAAAGAGAGAACGACATGAAGATCTATATCACTGGGCTGCCCTCCGGGTACGAGGTGGAGCACCTTGCCCGCCTGTTTTACCCCATGGCACCCTTGACCCTGACCCCGCCGGAGCCTGCCGAGGACAGCCTGTGGGCAGAAAAGACCGATACCGGTCTGCGGGTGCTGGTGCGGCAGGGGGAAAAGAGCAAAATGCTGGAGGCCCCGCTGCCGGTGGAGCAGGGCGGCGAAACCCCGGAGTTTGCCCTTGCCAGCCTGACTTATGACCTGCTGCGCCAGTGGACGGGCATCCGCCCGCCTTGGGGCAAAATGACCGGTGTGCGCCCGGTGCGGCTTATCCACGATAAGCGCGCCGCCGGGTGGAGCGCAGAACAGATCGACCGCTTCTTTTTGCAGCGGTTCGACTGCTCGGAGCAAAAATACGAAATGGCGAAGGAAATTGCCGATTTGCAGGAGCCGATCCTGCGGCTGGGCAGCGCCCCTAAGACGTATAGCCTGTATATCGGCATCCCGTTCTGTCCCTCCCGGTGCAGCTATTGCAGCTTTGTCAGCTGCAATCTGGACCGCGACCGCAAGCTGGTGCAGCCCTATGTGGACTGCCTGTGCAAGGAGGTCGCAGAGATCCGGGTGCAGGCCGAGCGAGCCGGGCTGACTTTATGCAGCATCTACATCGGCGGCGGCACCCCCACCAGCCTTTCCGCCGCCCAGCTGCGGCAGCTCATGGGCACCGTACGGGAGAATTTTGATCTGACTAAGGTCGTAGAATATACCGTAGAAGCTGGCCGTCCGGACTGCACCGACGCCGAAAAGCTGGCGGTCATCAAGGAATACGGCGCTACCCGCATCTCCATCAACCCCCAGACCTTCTCGGACGAAGTGCTGGCAAATATCGGCCGCAAGCACTCGGCACAGGACATTCTGGATTGCTATGCCGATGCCCGCCGCGCCGGACACGAGGACATCAACATGGACCTCATTGCCGGTCTGCCCGGGGATACGGTGGAGGGCTTTGAGCACAGCCTGCGGCAGGCCATTGCCTTGCAGCCGGAGAATATCACCGTCCACACCCTTACCCTCAAGCGGGCGTCCCGCATCGTCATTGAGGATCAGAAGGAGAACGACTACGCGGACGTAGCCGCCATGCTGGAAAAGTGCCATCTGCTGGCCGAGGCGGGCTACCGCCCCTATTACCTTTACCGGCAGAAGAATACGCTGCAAAATCTGGAAAACGTGGGCTGGTGCAAGCCGGGTCACGAGGGTTACTATAATATCTATATCATGGAGGAAGTCCAGACCATCCTTTCGGCCGGTGCGGGCGGCAGCACCAAACTGGTGGCCGATGGAGGCAAACGGATGCAGCGCATCTTCAATTTTAAGTATCCGAACGAGTATATCCAGCGCTTTGCGGAGGTACTGGAACGGAAAAAAGGAGTGGCTGATTTTTATGATCACGATCTGGGTCCCGAAGCGTCTGGTTGAGATCGACCTTTACAATGTGGCGGCCTGCAGCCCACAGCAGCTGGCACAGCTGAGCGAGCACAGCTATGCCCAGCGGGTGAATTATGCCGCCGAGAAGATCCGCATGTCCGGCGCAAAGATCGTCATGCTCACCGGCCCGTCGGCCAGCGGCCCGGTGTCTTTTATGAAGGTCTTCAACGCCGCCACCGAGGCGGTCAAACAGGGCGGCACCCGGCGTGGGGCCAATATGGGCATCCTCCGTGTGGACCACCCGGATATTATGGATTTCATCACCTGTAAGAACAACACCTCCGAGATCACAAACTTTAATATTTCGGTCGGCATTACCGAGTCCTTTATGGAGGCGGTGGGCCGGGACGGGATGTACGACCTGGTGGACCCGGCCACGGGCTCCTCCACCGGCCAGCTGCGGGCCCGGTCGGTCTTTGACGCCATTGTCACCTCCGCCTGGCAGACCGGTGAGCCGGGCATCCTCTTCCTGGATCGTCTCAACCGGGACAACGCCGTCCCGGCAACCAGGCACTGATTGAATATCTCCAGGAATGGAAACGCAATGACAACCTTCCGGAAATCATAGAATTCTACGGACACAACAGCCGCAAGATATCCTGCGACTACTATATTGATGACCGGATGCTGCTTCCGGAAAACGCAAAGGCATAGAACCCGTAATGGTGCTATGCCTTTGTGCTTATTCTGGCATTCATTTTTAGTTAGTGCGGGTTATTTACCTAATACAGTTTTTCTCATAATAAAAATCTGTTAGTTAAACTTTTTCAAATTTTGCTACTTCATCCAATAAATCTTCCGAAAGGTTCTTATTTTCGTCCGCCTGCACTTTAATTGCTGAAATTGCTGTTACAAGTTGTGATATCTCTTGTGCTACGTTTGTAACACCTTTTGCAGATTCTTCAATCGCTATAGAAATGTTATTGATACCTTCATTCATATCATTCATTGTACCTAAGCTATCTTTTGACTTAACTGCAAACTCGTTAAATGTATTACTTGCCTGATCAGAATCAGCATCATAATTTCCAATAATTTTTACAAAGTTGTCATAATCAAGTGCTACCTTTTCATCTACAAAACGAATCATTTCCGTTGCATTTCCAGACAGATTGTTTACTGCCTCAATAACTTTTCCACTGATTTCCTGAATATTGTTTGCTGTCTCACGTGAACTATCTGCAAGCTGTCTGATTTCATCTGCAACAACGGCAAAGCCCCTGCCTGCTTCCCCTGCTCTTGCTGCTTCAATCGATGCATTAAGTGCTAGAAGATTTGTCTGTGCTGCAATATTTAAGATATTTTCTGTAAGTTTTGCAATTTCATTTACAGACTTAGATGCTTCTACTGCCTCCGCGACATCCTTTTGAATGCCATCAAATGTTTCTACTGTTTTTTCTTTTGATGCAATCGCTTCTTTATAGCTATTTTCTGCAGTAAGCTTCACTTCCTGCAACTTCATTGCAGAGTTCTTAGCATCCTCATTCATGCCTGCCATTTTCTCTAGCAGATTATTACATCCTTGGGCTAAATCATATAGAGAAGCAGATACCTCTTCCATGGATGCTGCAAGTTCTTCCGATGTTGCACTCACATTGGATGCACTCATATTTGAAGATTCCGCCTCATTTTGTACAAGATAGGAAGATTTTTTCATATCTTTTGATACACTCTGAATCTTTACCATAAGATTTTGTAATGTTTCAATAAAATGGTTGACACCATTTGCAAGCTGACCAATTTCATCACTGGTTTCATCAAATACTCTTAACGTAAGATTACCCTGTCCTGATTCTATACCTAAAATGATATCATCCAAATCATTCTTTGCTCTTTTTGCTGGACGAACAATGGACTTATTAATAACAATCGAAAGAAGTACGATTACAATAATATCAGCTACCACAAGTGCAAGATCAAAAATGATGCTTCCATTTATTCTGTAGTTGCTATGTCTGATGGCTTCTACCACTTCTCCTTTTGCTGTTTCAAAAACCGCAGTATCATTATTTTCCACTGCTTCTTCATATTGTTCAAACTGTTCTATAAGCACATTATTCTTTCCTCGAATAGCTTGTAATGCCATTAAATTCAAGACTGTAATCAAAACTGCAAAAAAGCCTACAGACACTAACATTGTTACTAACTTTTTTCCCAAGTTCTTTCTCTTTTTCATGTTTATTTTTCTTCTTTCTGCGAAAGGCACCAATGCGTTATGTTTTGGAATTTTTTACCATTATTCTACCCCACCCCACAAAATTTTGTCAATTCTTTATTCTCTTGATAGAAAATTTTAATCTTTACTCTGATGAGGATGGTGTGAAACACATCCGTATCAAAGCCAGACCTAATAAATGGCATGAGAATGACTGCCCTTTCTGTCACAAGTCATGTCCTGCTTATGACAAACATTCCAGCAGACCAACCACTTGGAGGGGGCTGGACTGGGGTGGTATTCTGGTCGAAGTTGAATACCAGACGCATCGTATCATCTGTCTTGAACATGGGGTATATATTGCCGAAGTTCCATGGGCATATCCAGGTAATAGATTTACCAAGGATTTCGACCTTACCGTTGCATGGTTTGCATACCCCATTTGTTGTGCACGTTTTACACTTAATATCGTAAAGGGTCAACCCTAACAAAATATTTTCTCTTACTATTTGAAATATTCCTGAAAAAACCTGTTCTTATTACTGAAAAAACAGAGGACAATTTTGTCCTCTGTTTAAAATAACGTGCACTGCTCAATTAGAGCTTTATCTATTCTCTGATCCACGTCAATGTATCGCTGTGTAGTGGCAACACTGCTATGCTGCAGGAGCTTCTGCACCAACACAATACATTTCCACTCGAAACGGATGGTTTTCAAATACTCTTAGCCGTTCAATCGCTATTTCAACGATCTTTTCATCTGGATCCATCTGATCCACTTTTTCTACCATAGGAATCCTCCTTCTTCCTGAAATAAAAAAATCCGCCCAGATTAGAACCTAATCTAATCTGAACGGAATACTCATTCAGGCTTGATATTTTCCAAGCAGAAATATTTGTAATCATTACCCTTTTGTTAGTTACAAGAATTTACAACCTTTTACACCAGCTGCATTATAGCTTTTCATTCCTGTTAGCAAATCTACAATAATTTTACTGTTAGCAATTTGCATTTTCTGTTAGCAAAAATGCTCATTTTTTGATTTGCTGTTAGCAGAAAAACAACAAAAAAACGGCAATGATTTTTCTCTCATTACCGCTTAAAATAGAGCGTTCCCTATAGGAATCGAACCTACAATAGAGTCTTAGGAGGACCCCGTTATATCCATTTAACTAAGGGAACAAATGCCGTATTTTCGGGCTTTTCAGCCTTTTGGACTCCGGCTGCCATGTTTATGAATCCAATCACTTGCGTGATGAATTGCTCCTGTTATTATATATTGATTTTAGCCTTTTTGCAAACTCTAAAATCCTGTTGCTTCTCACTAAATGGTCTGCACTTAGTTGCCCCTTAGGAGGCGCTTATTATATCCATTTAACTATAGGAACATATGCACAATTGTTAGTATACCGAAAATATCGTTATTTTGCAACCTTATTCCTCGGGAAAATTAATATACCCCTGTAACCAGATGACACCCTTGAAACGGCGTCCCACCTGAGGTTCTCCGTAGATATCTTTTTCATTGATACATACATCAAAAGATAATTCATTGCACAGAATCGTAAGAATATATACCTTTTCTCCCGTGACATCGTTGGTTGCCAGACGAAGTTCCGTAATCTCACCTAGTACAGAGTACTGGTCGCACTCCACGCCGTAGGGCATAAAATAAGTATCCACCAGACTGAAAATATCATCCTTCTGGATCCTGCGGGAAATGGTGGTGTACATATCCATATCTTCCAGCGTCAGGGTCTCAATAGCATCTTCGTCTCCCTGTCTGGCAGCTGCCAGAAGTTTGTTACGATTGGCGGAGTCTTTTTTTACCCGGAGGACCTGTTCTTCATCTTTTTTGATGGGTAACAGGATACTTCCGGTCAGGGACAGGCCGGATAAGGTCAGTGTGGTACCGCGGATGGGTAATTTTCCGGTACTCTGAGCCTTGATGTAGGGAATCCGGTTCCGCAGATAGAAAATTAAAGAGATTCCCACCTTGATATCATCGCAGATACCAGCATAGGAATCCTTCTCCGCATGACGTTCCACAGAGACATCTTCATAAGAAGTAATGCCGCTTCCCGTCAGATACGGATAATAATATTCATAGATAAACTTATCGTTATCATCAAATTCTCCACAGACAGCCACACCAAAGGTACCGGATTCTATGGCTCCTCTGGTTGCGGTGTGATTTTTGCTGAATTCACCCAGAAGGATACCCTCCTGATTCATGGTATATGCGCGATGATCGGAATTCATGATCACGTCTGTCAGTAATTCTTTTAATTTCTTACGGTCCGTATATTCACTGAACCCGATAGCTCTCATATATTTATGCAAAACATCACCCTCTTTCTGTCTGCGGTTTCATTCACTCCCTTCATACAAAGTATATCTTTCCTGCAAGCAGTCATATATACTTTGCATGGTTGAGAGTTATTCTATCATTTCTTAGGCAGGACTTTCTCCTTGCCACCCATGTAAGGACGCAGAGCAACAGGAATGTTCACGCTGCCATCCTCATTTACGTTGTTCTCCAGGAATGCGATCAGTCCTCTGGGAGAAGCCAGTACGGTATTGTTCAGTGTGTGTACCAGATAAGTTCCGTTTTCACCCTTGGTACGGATACCCAGACGTCTTGCCTGTGCATCACCCAGGGTAGAACAGGAACCAACCTCAAAGTACTTCTTCTGTCTGGGGCTCCATGCTTCTACGTCGCAGGATTTTACCTTCAGATCTGCCAGATCACCACTACAACACTCCAGAGTACGAACGGGTACATCCAGGCTGCGGAAGAATTCTACGGTGTAAGACCACATCTTGTTGTACCAGTCCATGGAATCCTCGGGCTTACACAGTACTACCATTTCCTGCTTTTCGAACTGGTGTACGCGGTACACACCTCTCTCCTCGATTCCGTGAGAACCTACTTCCTTACGGAAGCAAGGAGAATAAGAAGTCATGGTAATGGGCAGGCTCTTCTCTTCTACAATCTGACCCTTGAACTTACCGATCATGGAATGCTCGGAAGTACCGATCAGGTACAGATCCTCTCCTTCAATCTTATACATCATAGCTTCCATTTCTGCGAAGCTCATAACGCCGTTTACTACGCTGCTGCGGATCATGAAAGGAGGAATGCAATAGGTAAATCCCTTATCGATCATGAAGTCTCTTGCATAGCTGATCATTGCAGAATGGATTCTTGCTGCATCACCCATCAGATAATAGAAACCATTACCGCTGGTACGTCCTGCGCTCTCCTTGTCCAGACCGTTCAGACGATCCAGGATATCTGCATGATAAGGAACCTCAAAATCAGGAACTACGGGCTCGCCGAATTTCTCGATCTCTACGTTCTGGCTGTCGTCCTTACCGATAGGCACAGATTCATCAATGATATTGGGGATGACCATCATGATCTTGGTGATCTTCTCCTGCAGTTCGGTCTCGGAAGCTTCCAGTTCAGCCAGACGCTTTGCACCGGCAGCTACTTCTGCTTTCTTGGCTTCTGCCTCTTCCTTTTTGCCCTGACCCATCAGTGCACCGATTTCTTTGGAAATACGGTTTCTGGAAGCACGCAGATCATCTGCTTCCTGCTTTGCCTTTCTGCTCTCGGCATCCAGTGCGATCACCTCATCTACCAGGGAGAGCTTTTCATCCTGGAATTTTTTACGGATGTTCTCCTTGACCACCTCGGGATTTTCTCTTAAAAATTTAATGTCTATCATGACTTCCTCCATTCTGCCATTCTGATCTGAACAGCATTATTCTAATCCTTTTTCAATATACACATTCAGAACTTTCACAAGATCCAGTATCTTCTCTTCTTTTAATTTCTGTCCGTTTTTATCCCGGATAATCCGGATCACAGGACGATCCTGGAAATCTTTGTTCTGCGATACTACGATTGCTTCTTCTCCGTCGTTAGTCAGTACATGACTTCCGGCGGGATAGACTGCTGTAAAACTTAAAAACGCGTCTACTATTTTACCATTATATTTCACATTTTTAAAGCTTTTTAAATATTCTACTGCTTCATAGACTCTGCTACGTCTCTGGGCAATACCACAGATCATTTCATCAAAGGCATCACATACGGCTACAATCTGACAGGAAAGTGGAATCTCCGCTTCTTTGAGTCGAAGCGGAAATCCGGATCCGTCCAGTCTCTCATGGTGATACAGGATGATTTTTTTTACTTCATCTGAAATCCATTCCTCATCTTTTACAGAAGTATATCCATATACCGGATGTTTCTTATACTCTGCCAATGCTTCCGGATTCATATCTTCCATGGATTTCCCTTCATAATCCAAAGTCGTATATCGAAGTCCGATATCATGCAGCAGGCATCCTACACCGATATCATGAATTACCTGCTTATCCACATTCATCCGAAGTGCCGTCAGGATAGCTAGAGAACTCAGACTGATGGAATGTTCGTAAATATCAGCACTTCGTTCCTTAATATCAAATACTTTTTCTACAACTTCTTTTTCATCCAGAATATTGGTAATGATCTCATCCGCTGCCTGGGTCAGCCCCTGCAATTCTTTGTTATTCTGGTAAGTATGTCTCTCCAGAATACTTTTTACTTTACTTCTTATCGTTTTTTCTATATCGTTTTTAAGTATTACGATTTCGTTGGCCTCGTCTTCTTTTACGTAGACCTCCAGAATACCCATTTCCTCGATTTTATCGATATACTCTTTTTTTAATACTGCGCCTTCCGGTAGAATGATCTGATAATCCCAAGTCATCAATGACTGTGCAAGAATTTCGTTTCCGGTCAGCTCGCTCAGTTTCATTCTCTTCATATATAAACCTCTTTACTTATTCTCCCATTGCCATGGCAAGTGCTTCTGCTTCTTCTGCCCCCAGATCAATAGCACACTGGCCAAGCTTGATTTCTTTTGTATAAGAATAACAGCCTTCGGAACTGTGTACAGAATTGATAATAAAACCATTATTATTCTCATCCAGCAGAGCCAGTGAAAAACTCAGCTGCCCACCCATCTGGTTGAATGCATCGTACTTCACCAATCCCATTTTCTGATAAGCGGATTCCATATTCTTATATAAAGTGCGGATATCTTTCTTATTTTTCTCTGTATTTGCTTTTAGGAATTTATTGTCTTCATACAGACCGGCGATATCCTTTTCCAGACTTGCTCCATCTTTACCACTGAGGAATTTGTCCAGTCTCTTTTTTAATTTGCTTGTTTTTCTGATCTGAACGATCAACAGGATCAAAAAGATGATCAACAGTAAAATCACTGCACCCATTCCGATCAGAAGGTAGCCCATGTCAAATTCCCCCAGACCGATCTGATTCAAAAAAGTACTACTCATATTATTAACCGTGCCTTTCTTTCGTGCATCTTCTTTTCTCTTATTTATTCAGTACATCCAACAGTCTGTCCAGATCTTCATGATTGTAAAATTCAATTTCAATCTTACCGGATCCTTCTCCCCTGGATGTCACAGTAACTTTTCTGCCAAGTTTCTGCTTCAATTTTTCTTCAATATCCTGATAGATTACCTGCATGGTCTTGTCATCTGTCTTCTTGGGCTTTGCCGGTTTATGTAGATTCTTTACCAATTTTTCCACATCACGGACACTCAGCTTTTCATCAAAAATACGCTGGGCCAGATTGTACTGCTCTTCCGGATTCTCTACAGCCAGCAAAGCTCTTGCATGTCCGGTGCTGATCATTTCATCTACCACCATACGCTGTACATCTTCATTCAGTTTCAACAGACGAATGGAGTTGGTTACTGCAGCACGGCTCTTGGATACTCTCTCTGCCACTTCATCCTGTTTCAGGTGAAACTCTGTTAAAAGTCTCTTGTATGCCTGTGCTTCTTCAATAGGATTCAGATCTTCACGCTGAATATTCTCAATCAGGGAAATCTCTACAATTTCCTGTTCCGTATAATTACGAATGATAACAGGAACTTCCTTCAGACCTGCCAACTTGGCTGCACGCCATCTTCTCTCACCGGCAATAATCTCATAATAATCCTTACGATCCTGTACCAGAATCGGCTGCAACAGACCAAACTGTTTGATAGAATCCGCCAGTTCCTGTAATGCATCCTCATCGAAATTCTTACGAGGCTGTTCTCTGTTCGGCTCTACCTTTGTAATTTTCACAAGGGTCTGCGGTTCCTTTTCTTCCGTTGTTGCTTCGCTTTTTGCTTTGGCTACTGCTTCTTTCTTTGTCTTTGTTTCCCCTAATGCATTGGGTATCAGGGAATCCAGACCTTTTCCCAATCCTCTTGCTGCCATACCGTTTTCTCCTATACTCTTCTCTTCTATTTATTCTTTATAACTTCTTCTGCCAACTGCATGTATGCTTCTGCTCCGGCTGATTTAGGATCATACATATTGATAGGCATACCATAACTGGGTGCTTCCGCCAGTCTGATATTTCTGGGAATCAATGTATTATACACCTTTTGATTCAAATTTTGTTTAACATTTTCTACCACCTGCATAGACAGATTGGTACGGGAATCATACATAGTGAAAACAACACCGTCAATATTGAGATTGGGATTCAATCTTTCTTTTACCAGATTGATAGTATGGATCAACTGACTCAATCCTTCCAAAGCATAATACTCGCACTGAATGGGAACCAACACACTATCCGCTGTAGTCATGGAATTGATGGTCAGCATATTCAAAGAAGGAGGACAATCAATAATAATAAAATCATAATCATCCTTAACGTAATCCACTTCGTTCTTTAATATGAATTCCTTCTTATCTACACCAATCAGTTCGATCTCAGCCGCTGCAAGATTTACATTGGAAGGAACTACGGATACATTTTTAATAACATTTGAGATAATACAATCTCTGATGGAACACTCTCCCAGAATTAACTCATAAATGGTATCTTCCAGTTCATTTTTTTCAATTCCAAATCCACTGGTAGTATTTCCCTGAGGATCTGTGTCGATTACCAATACTTTCTTTCCTTTTGCAGCCAGAGATGCAGACAAATTAATGGACGTAGTTGTTTTACCTACGCCACCCTTCTGGTTCGCTATTGCAATAATTCTACCCATACTTATTTTTCACCATGTCCTTCTTAATGATTTAGCCGTGCAAACCTCTGGACTGTCTGTCCATATCCTCTACAACGATATCATAGATTTCACCGAGAGAAGCACAATACTCAAGAACCTTCCAGGGTTCATTGGTATGAAAATGAATTTTGATCAGTTCTTCATCTCCTACTGCTAACAGACAATCTCCCTTGAAATGCTCTGTGATATAGTCGTTGATCTCATCTTCATCCAGATCTGTTCCTTCAATTAATAATTGTGTATCATATTTGAATTCTAACATTATAAAATCCTCCATTCTGTGATACAAACCACTCTATAATAATAGCATGAGCATTTCTATGTTACAAGGTAAAAATGCTACAAAAAGTTGATACTTTATACTCATTTGTTCTGTTTTTTACTAGATGTTGTATTCTTATATCTATGTTTTTTCCAGTAAGCATCATGTTTCACACCAAATATGTAAAATGTTTCACATTTTTACCCACTATATCTTGGGTTGTAATGTTTCACGTGAAACATTATCTTGTGTAATTTTCTTGTACATGGATAGAATGTTTCACGTGAAACATTCTATCCATAAATATCTATATATAGTGATCAAACAAAAGATATTTGTGTATCTTGTTTTGTTACAATTCCTATGATAGGATAACTAAAAAGAATGTGAGGTACGCAAGCTATGGCTATTGATAAAGTAAAAGAATATTTTAAACCCCTTCATATGGAAGATCACATTTTAGAATTTGATGTATCCAGCGCTACTGTAGAACTGGCTGCAGAAGCTCTCCACTGTGAAGAAAAAAGGATTGCAAAGACAATGTCTTTCTTGGTTGGAGAACAACCTATTCTAATTGTAACAGCCGGTGATACTAAAATTGATAATGCAAAATACAGACACTTCTTTGGTGCAAAAGCTAAAATGATACCGGGAGAGGAAGTAGAAGCAATCATCGGACATGCCATCGGTGGTGTATGTCCTTTTGCTATAAATGAAAATGTGAAAGTATATTTAGACGAATCATTAAAAAGATTTCAAACTGTATTTCCGGCTGCAGGAAGTTCTAATAGTGCGATTGAATTAACAATCCCTGAATTGGAGAAATATTCAAACTTCCTGCAGTGGGTAGATGTGTGTAAGGATTGGCAGGAATCTGCTAACTAATACAATTTAATAAGATTATTTTTAATAGCAAATACAGCTGCCTGTGTTCGATCAGATACATCAATTTTTTTAAAGATATTAGAAATATGATTTTTTACCGTTCTCTCACTGATATTCAGAGATGTTGCAATTTCCTTATTGAACATTCCATTAGCAACCTCAATAAGCACTTCCAACTCTCTTTTCGTCAGACTGTTGATTTTTTCTTTGTCAATATCTCTGGATACCAGTCGGTTGTTTAATGCCGGTACCAGACTGGGTTGAATATAAGTTTCTCCCTGCATAATACAATTAATGG
>OGYO01001380.1_pt1 | contig 13244 bp, 8 predicted proteins | sample 1576561 | NCBI WGS metagenome assembly OGYO01 (sample SAMEA3541507, study PRJEB24748) | human gut metagenome | biome: human gut; feature: human-associated habitat; material: faeces | place: China | collected 2012 | reverse complement strand
TGCCGCCAGCGTACTCCTTGAAACAGAATTTCTGCGCAGCCTCGACGCCCATAACTTCTTCTCCGGCTATGCCGAAATGTTGAAGCACGGACTAATCAGCACTCCGGAACATCTGGCAGAATTATTGGCTTTTGATACGGACAAGATAGATTACACAGCCCTGAAGTCAATGGTAGGTCGCTCCGTACAAGTAAAAGAAGACATCGTGGAACAAGATCCGCTGGAACACGGCATCCGCAAGGCCCTGAACCTGGGACATACCGTAGGGCATGCTTTCGAAAGCCTTGCCCTTGCCGAAGGACGCCCTGTACTGCATGGCTATGCCGTTGCCTGGGGAATTGTTTGCGAATTATACCTTTCTTATATAAAAGTAGGTTTTCCGAAAGACAAAATGCGCCAGACCATTCAGTTCGTGAAAGAGAACTACGGTGGTTTTGCCTTTAACTGTAAGCAGTACGACCAGCTTTATGAACTGATGAAACACGATAAGAAGAATACCGCCGGTGTCATAAACTTTACGTTATTAAAAGAGGTCGGAGACATTTGCCTGAACCAGACGGCTGATAAAGATACGATATTCGAAATGTTCGATTTCTATAGAGAGTGCATGGGGGTTGCTGTTGATCGAACAGCGGATTTACGCCGAGTTGATCGGGTTCATTACGCATTCCCTGGGAGCTTTGCAGCGGGATGCCGCCGTCGTGGCGCGTATCGACTGCCTGCAATCTTTCGCCCGTATCGCTCGGGAGCGCAACTACGTCCGTCCGACGCTCGACGACGGCACGCGCATCGAAATCCGCCAGGGACGGCATCCGGTGATCGAAACCCTGATGCCGGTGGGAGAGGAGTATATCCCCAACGACTTGCTGCTGGACGATAAGGAGCAGCAGATCGTGATGATTACGGGTCCCAACATGTCGGGTAAGTCGGCTTTGCTGCGGCAGACGGCCCTCATTATCCTGATGGCCCAGATGGGGTCGTTCGTCCCGGCGAAAGCGGCTCATATCGGCGTGGTGGACAAGATTTTCACCCGAGTCGGGGCTTCCGACAACATTTCGCAGGGCGAATCGACCTTCATGGTCGAGATGCTCGAGTCGGCCAGCATCCTGAACAATGTTTCCGACCGCAGCATCGTCCTGTTGGACGAAATCGGACGCGGTACGAGCACCTACGACGGTATTTCGATCGCCTGGGCGATGGTCGAATACCTGCACAACCATCCGACGGCCCGTGCCAAGACGCTTTTCGCGACCCACTACCACGAACTCAACGAGATGGAGCAGATGTGCCCGCGCGTGAAGAACTACCATGTGAGCGTCAAGGAGGTGGATAAGACGATCGTCTTCCTGCGCAAGCTGGAGCGGGGCGGAACGGAGCATTCGTTCGGTATTCACGTTGCCCGGATGGCCGGAATGCCGGCCTCGGTCGTAGCCCGCGCCGAAGAGATCCTGAAGAATCTGGAGCTGGTATATGGCAACAACGAGATCGTGCCCAGCAAGAGTCCTCGACGCCGCGACCGAAAAGCGCTCCCCGGAGTTCGCGAGGCGGCGGAAGCGGGGGATCAGACGCGGGGTATGCAGCTTTCGATGTTCCAACTCGACGATCCAGTGCTGGTGCAGATCCGAGATCAGATCAAGGGGTTGGACATCAATGCTCTCACTCCGATCGAGGCGCTTAATAAATTAAATGAAATCAAAAAGATAACTGGATTATGATAAAGCGATACTTTATAGTTGTACTGCTTCTTTCCCTGTTTCCGGCCGGGGTGTCGGCACAACGCCGTGCAGCCGCTAAAAAAGATTGGAAAACGAAATACGATTATGTGGGTGCAGTGCATGACGGACGTATTCTCGTACACCGGGGCGGAGAGGGTAGCAATCCCCGTATGGGCCGTTTTTATACGGACGGCTGTTTCGGTTATACGGACACCTGCGGTACGGTGGTCTTCCCGCTCATCTATGACTATGCCGATAGTTTTTCCAATGGGTTTGCCGTGGTCGGCAAAGGGGAAAAGAACGATCGTCGTTTCGGGCTTATCGATCGTCAGGGGCGTGAAGTCGTGCCCTGTATCTATGCGGATGTCGCGGGTTTTTCGTCAGGCCTTGCCCGGGTACAGGAGGGGACGGATTCCGTCCGCCGCTATGGGTATGTCGATACGCTGGGACAGGTCGTAATTCCATTGAAATACGATTATGCCCGGGATTTTTCCGAAGGAATGGCAGTCGTAGCCAAAGGCGAATGGAGCGGTAAGTCCGGCTATGGAAAAAGGGATTTTGAATTTACCGGGAAATACGGATTCATCGATCGTCGGGGTAACGAAGTGATTGCTCCGATATACGACGGTGCGGCCGATTTTTCCGAAGTGCTGGCCGCTGTCGGACAGATGGGGAAATATTATGTACGCTGGGGATTTGTCGATGCCGCAGGGACGTTGGTCATCCCATGCAAGTATTACGAGGTTTCTTCGTTCCGAAATGGCCGTGCGGTCGTCTGCATTGTTTCCGGCGGTGCTTTGAAGTACGGCAGTATCGACCGGAATGGACGGGAAATCCTACCTTGTATTTACGATTGGGTGCAGCCCACGCCGTTCGGAACGACCTGGGTCGGAGAAGGGGAGGATTTCGCTTCCCGGGCCTGTACCCTGCTCGATGTTTCCGGCAAACCGTTGATCGACTATAAGGTCTATCAGGTGAACCCGAGCGGAAAATTCGGGCATGCTTCCGCAGGTGTTCCCGATTCTACCGGGTTGCTTCGATTCGGAGTATTGGACGGTCGCGGACGTGTTATCGTACCGTTCGAATACGATGACATAACGATCTTTTCGGAGTGGGATTCGGCCGCTACCGCTTACGTGGAGCGAGGAATCGCCGAAGTGAAGGGGAAAAAGTATCCGTTTGCCTTGCGCCGGGGGGAATAAATGGAAGAGAGTATCTGACAAGTCCGATTCTAACGTTTTCACCCCTGCCGGAAGACATTCTTGGCAGGGGTGATTTTCAAATTCGGGGAGTTGTCGGACGGTTCCTTTTTGTCGTAATGGACTGCGTGTCGAGGCGAGTTACACAGACTGCCTGTTGCGAAAATCGATTTTCGGGGAATGGATTCGCGTGCTCCTATTTGGCGTTGATCTGCGACTGGATGCTGCGGATCAACATGCTTACGGCAACGGAATTGAAACCTCCCTCCGGGATGATTACGTCGGCGTATTTCTTCGACGGCTCGACGAACTCCTCGTGCATGGGCTTGACTGTCGTGGTATATTGCGAGATGACCGACTGCATGGTGCGCCCCCGCTCGCATACGTCGCGCAGGATGCGGCGGGCGAGGCGGATGTCGGCGTCCGTATCGACATATACCTTGATGTCCATCAGGTCCCGGAGTTCCTTGTTCTCGAAGATCAGAATACCATCGACGATGATTACCTTCGAAGGTTTGACCAGCACGGTTTCGGCCGTTCGGTTGTGATCGACGAACGAATAGACCGGATGTTCGATCGGAACGTTGTTTTTCAGCGTGCGGATGTGTTCGACGAGCATATCTGTATCGAACGATTGAGGGTGGTCGTAATTGAGTTTCGTGCGCTCTTCGTACGTCAGTTCGGGATGGGCTTTGTAGTAGTAGTCGTGGCAGAGCGTGACTACCTCTTCCTCCTTGAAAGCCTCCTGCAATCGTTTTACCAGCGTGCTTTTACCCGATCCTGTGCCGCCTGCGACACCGATGACTGTCACATTCATAATTCCCGATTTGTGGTTCTTTTTTATTCTCCGTTTTCTGCGTGCGATAACCGCCTGACCGGTTTTTCTCCGAAAACGGTGTGATTTTTTCCCGTATTTGCACCCGCACGAAGTCGGTAGGTATTTCCGATTTCATCTGTCCGATGAAGCGTCCCGGAATCTGTTTTTTCTTTTTCCCCGCCGTCGGATTTCGGATAAATTACGTCAAAAAAACGGTATGTTTCGTTTTCTCATTTCCCGTTTGCCGTATGGCCGAACTCCGAGTGTGCTGCCAACTTCGTCCTTTCCGATGAACGCATCGGGTTAGCTTTCCGTCGCAATCGAACGATGGGGTAGCTCCCGCCAGCCAAACGGATATGGAAAAGGATTGCTCCCCTGCGGGGTGCAATCCTTTGTAATTTTCGATTATGCGTCGATATTGGCGTAGTGAGCGTGTTTTTCGATGAACTCGCGTCGCGGGGGAACCTCGTCGCCCATCAGCATCGAGAATACGCGGTCGGCTTCGGCAGCGTTGTCGATGGTTACTTTGCGCAGAATCCGGGTGTCTGGGTTCATCGTGGTTTCCCACAACTGATGGGAGTTCATTTCACCGAGACCTTTGTAGCGCTGGACGTGTACGCCCTTGCCCATTTCGGCCGTGATCTCGTCACGCTCCTTCTCCGTCCAGCAATAGCGCTCCTGCTGGCCCTTTTTCACGAGGAACAGGGGCGGGGTGGCGATATAGACGTGCCCGTTTTCGATCAGCTCTTTCATCTTGCGGAAGAAGAAGGTAAGCATCAGCGTGGCGATGTGGCTGCCATCGACATCGGCATCGGTCATGATGATGATCTTGTCGTAGCGGAGTTTTTCGAGGTTGAGCGCCTTGCTGTCCTCCTCCGTGCCGATCGTCACGCCGAGTGCCGTGAACATGTTCTTGATCTCCTCGTTCTCCCACATGCGATGCTCCTGGGCTTTTTCGATATTCAGGATCTTACCGCGCAGCGGCATGATCGCCTGGAAGTTCCGGTCGCGGCCCTGCTTGGCCGTACCGCCTGCCGAGTCGCCCTCGACGAAGAAGATTTCGGCGATCGAACGGTCGCGGCTCGAACAGTCCGCCAACTTGCCCGGAAGGCCCGCACCCGAAAGCACGGTCTTGCGCTGCACCATTTCGCGGGCATGGCGCGCCGCGTGCCGGGCCGTTGCAGCCAGGATGACTTTCTGTACGATGGCTTTGGCGTCGCGCGGATTCTCCTCCAGGTAGTGACTCAAGGCCGTCGACATCGCCTGATCGACCGCTGCCGACACCTCGTCGTTGCCCAGTTTGGTCTTGGTCTGCCCTTCGAACTGCGGTTCTGCGACCTTGACCGAAACTACGGCCGTCAGACCCTCGCGGAAGTCGTCGCCGTTGATATCGAACTTGAGTTTGGCGAGCATGCCTGAATCCTCGGCGTATTTCTTGAGCGTGCGGGTCAGGGCGCGGCGGAAACCCGTCAGGTGCGTACCGCCCTCGATCGTGTTGATATTATTGACGTAGGAGTGTACGTTCTCCGAGAAGGAGTCGTTGTACTGCATGGCCACCTCGACCGGCACGCCGTTCTTTTCGGTGTCGATGTAGATGATCGATTCGGTGATGGCCTGACCGCGCGTGGCGTCCAGGTATTCGACGAACTCCTTGAGGCCCTCTTCCGAATAGAAATGGTCGCCGACGTATTCGCCGTTCTCGTCCCGCTGGCGTTTGTCCAGCAGGTTCAGGTGGATGCCTTTGTTCAGGAATGCCAACTCACGCAGGCGGTTGGCCAGGATGTCGTACTTGTATTCCGTCGTGAGCGTGAAGATACTGCCGTCGGGTTTGAAGGTGATCGTGGTTCCGCGATCGTCGCAGGTGCCGATCACTTCGACCGGCGAAGTCGGAGCGCCTTTGCTGTACGATTGGCGGAATATTTTGCCGTCGCGGTGGATTTCGGCGATGAGCAGCGTCGAGAGTGCGTTCACGCACGAAACACCCACGCCGTGCAGACCGCCCGAAACCTTGTAGCTGCCCTTGTCGAACTTGCCGCCCGCATGGAGCACGGTGAGCACGACTTCGAGTGCGGACTTGCCCTCTTTTTCGTGGAAGTCGGTCGGGATGCCTCGGCCGTTATCCTTGACTGTGATCGAGTTGTCTTCGTTGATCGTAACGTCGATGTCGGTACAGTGTCCTGCCAACGCCTCGTCGATCGAGTTATCCACCACCTCGTAAACCAGGTGGTGCAAACCTTTTTCTCCGATGTCGCCGATATACATGGCCGGACGCTTCCGGACCGCTTCCAGACCTTCGAGGACCTGGATGTTGGAGGCGGAATACTCCTCTTCCTGCTTCTTTATCTCTTTTCCTTCAGTACTCATATTGACCTTAAATATATCGTACAAATATACGGAAAAGTTTCGTAAGATGCAATAATCAAGCACCCCTTTGCCATTGATTTTTGCCGCAGCCGGATTTGCGGGGTGCTTATTCGGGCGAAATATCGGATACCGGAAGCGTAGCCGGATCAGTGGATAAGAGCTTTGATAACATCCCGATCGACGTCGGAGAGATCGATCGGCTTGTGGGTCGGTTGCGTGTATCGCAATCCGCTGATGGTGGCGACTCCCTGTCGGCCGTTTCGGGTGACATAGATGAAATAACCGTACCGGAATAAATCTTCGACCGAAAGTACCGGGGACTGAAACATGATTTCGAACAGCTTTTTACCCGTATGGTCTATGGCTATAAACTTTCCTTCGTCTGTTTCCACGATCCCGATTCTGTTTTCACTTATGATGGGTGTGTGGCATCGGGCGTATTTCCCGAAAGGGACGATTGGACGTCCGGTCGCATTTTCATATCCGACCAACCGTCGGCCGTTTTTCCTGATTTCTTTGCGGTATAATATCGGCCGGGGAATTTCGAATGTTTTGAGAACGGCCTGTATGCTGCCCCGGGAAAAATTTACGTCGCAAATGAAATCTACTGTTTTCAGACTGTCGGCGATTGCAGTTTTCAGTCTTTTTTTAGCGGCATCCGAAGCATCGATGATTCCGCTTTTATGAGCTACTATCAAGGGCTGTATGGTAATGGGGTTTCCGGATGGATCCGGGAGGATACGCATCCAACAGGTCCACAGCCCGTCCGTGAATTGTGCGAATTGCATGTAGTCGAAGTGCAGAAACAGCGGATCGCCCAGCATCGGAGAGGGGCAGGGAAAGGAAGGATATGTCCAATTCGTATAGGTCAATCGCCCCTCCTCGAAAACGAATATGGGTTTCGTTCCGTCCTGGTAGAATATGCCTGATATAGGAAGTGTGCCTGAATAGAAGGTGGCCGGATAATAACCGGTATGGTCGCGGACGAAAATGCCGCTGAAATCTATTTCGGAGTAGTCTGATTTGCGTATCGTGTGATCCAGGTAGAGTTTGTCGTCGATCAGTCGCCAGTAGGAATGGTGTTCGTGATCACCGTCTATGTAGATAACGAATCCCTCTGCGGTAGGCTGATGAATAAGTGCCTGGAATTTTTTTTCGAATACCCGGTCGTTGCGGGCCAACTCGTCCAGCGGAGTGTCGTCCAACCAATGTAAGTCCAGTCTGAGCGTATCTGTGCCGATGATAAGACTGTCGGCTTTTGCCGTGGTTATTGGGGCCACTGCCGCCAATAACAGGAACAACCGGAAAAGAGTACGGAGTCTCATAACCCAAACCTGTTTTTATTCGGAATTATCTGTACCTGGCAACGATGAAACTTAGGTCGCAGGGTTTCCGTTTGTGCGGGCATTCGTTAAATATCCTGCAGCATCGTTTGTACCGGAACCTCCTTGATCTTGCCTTTCGAGAAGAGGATCGTGCGGGACGGATATTCTTCGATGAGGGCCGTGTTGTGCGTGGACATGACTACGGCGCAACCTTGACGAGCGATTTCCTGGAACAGCCGAATGATGCCTTCGGCCGTCAGCGGATCGAGGTTGCCGGTAGGTTCGTCGGCCAAAAGCAGGCGGGGACGGTTCAGCAGGGCGCGGGCGATGACCAGACGCTGCTGTTCGCCGCCGGAAAGCTCGAACGGCATCTTGTAGCCTTTGGCTTCCAGCGATACGACCTTGAGTACCTCGTCGATCCGCTTGCGGATTTCTGATTCGTTTTTCCATCCCGTTGCCTTCATTACATAGTATAGGTTCATGAAGACGTTCCGGTCGGTGAGCAGTTGGTAGTCCTGGAAGACGATGCCGATTCTACGTCGCAGCATCGGAATCTCCCGTCGTTTGAGTTTTCGCAAGTCGAAGCCTGCGACGTATCCTTCGCCTTCAATGAGTTGAAGCTCGGCATATAAAGTTTTGAGTAAGGAGCTTTTACCGCTTCCCACACGCCCGATCAGATAGACGAATTCACCGGCGTTGATGTCGAAATTCAGATCGGACAAGATCAGTTCTCCCTGTTGCAGCAACTTTTTTTCGGAGCGGCTGCCGAAAGGATCGTCCGTGTGGTATATCGTTACGCCGCGCAGCCGGATTACGTTTTGTTCGCCCATGAGTCGAGTTGGTTGAAAGGTTCGTGGTGTCCGTGTGTGCCGATCGGCCGATGCAGGACGAATGTTCTTCGTTTCGTGCCGTCGCACTCCGATTCGGACGGGAGCAAAGGTAATGAAAATGAAGGCAGAATAAAACAAACTCTTCTGTTTTTTACACCGATCATATCCTACCTTCCACAAAGGTAATGAAAATGTCCGAAAAATAGTCCGTTTCGGTCATCGTGCCGGACAATAATCCGTATTTTTTTTGGAACTCCCGGTAATGAATAGTATTTTTGTTATTAATTATGGTATAAATTGACAATAAGGGGATAATGGGAAGTGAATCCATGTTGCAGGAGATATTGTGGGATACGAAGATCGGGTGGTGGAAAGTAGATATGGCCCGACGGGTTCTTTTGTTGTCCGATTATCTCTGTAAGACGATAGGAACTGAGGAGTCCGAGATCGGTTACGACCGTTTTCTGCAGTCGGTCGGAGAGCCGTTCCGGGCTTCGCTCAAAAGCCTGATGTCCACGGATGCGAGCCTGTTCTCCGCCGAGCAGATTTTTTCGCTGTGTGGTCCCCGGGGTGAGGTGTGGTTCCGCTGGAAGGTCCTGCGCCGGGAAACGGCAGCCGACAAGGGGCTGGTTGTTTCGGGATATGCCCAGGAAATCAGCGAAAGGGAGGCTTTGCCGGTCGATCTTTGCTCGATCGAGCGGATGAATACGCTTCTTTATCGGTTGAACAATATTTCGCATACGCTGCTTTCTTTCCTTCATATTGGTTCCATCGACGAGGCGATCAACAAGGTTCTGACCGATGTCCTCAAGATATTTCGTGGCAGCCGGACCTATATCGCGGAGTTCGACTGGGATAACCGCAGGCATATTTGTACGTACGAAGTGACGGACAAGGGCGTGGAGAGCGGCCGGGATCGGTTCGATCGACTTTCGATGGACGAAACCCCCTGGTGGGTCGAGCAGCTCGAAAAAAGGAGTCCTATTGCTCTTTCCTGTTTGGACGACCTTCCTTCCCGGGCAAGGAACGAGCATGATATTCTGGCTGCACAAAATATCGGTTCGCTGTTTGTGCTGCCGATGACATTTCGTGATAAACTTTGGGGGTATGCGGGAATCGATGTGATCGGGGAGCACCGCGATTGGCAGAACGAGGATTACCAATGGTTCGCATCGCTGGTCAATATCATCAATATCTGTATCGAATTGCAGCGTTCGAAGCGGGAGGCGCAAATCGAACGCGATTATTTGCAAAACCTCTACCGGTACATGCCGCTGGGGTATGTCCGTTTCCGGATGATTTACGACAAGACGGGGACGCCGGTCGATTACAAGGTGCTCGATTCGAATTATGCTGCGGAAAAGATTATCGGAAAATCCCAAGCCGACTATGTGGGGCGGCTGGCGAGCGAGCTGGAGATCGAAGATATGCCCGAGTACCTGAAAGTTTTCGCCAAAGTATTGCAGGTGGAGCAGCATGTCGAAAAGGAGGTCCGTTTGTTGGCTTCCGGCCGGTATGTTCATGTCGTTATGTATTCGACCACTCCCGAGGAGGTGATTTGCCTGCTTTCGGATATGACCGAAATGTATGAAACGCACGAGGCGCTCGACCGCAGTGAAAAGCTATTGCGTAATATTTATGACAATATTCCCGTCGGTATCGAACTGTACGACAGGAACGGCTTGCTCGTCGATCTGAATAACAAGGATCTGGAGATTTTCGGGATTCGGGACAAGGAGGATGTGCTCGGGGTCGATTTTTTCAAGAATCCCATTCTCGACGAGGAGGTCTGGCGCCGGGTGCGGAACCGGGAGGAGTTCTCGTTCAAGGCGTATTATCCCTTCGATCGTTTGAACGGTTATTATGTTACCTCCAAGCAGGGCCGCCTCGAAATATACAGTTCGGTGTGTATGCTTTACGATGCGCAGGGGCGGTTGAGCAATTTCTTCCTGATCAATATCGACAATACGGAAATCAATCGGGCGCATAGTCGTATCGCGGAGTTCGAAAGCTCGTTTTCGCTGGTCAGTCGTTTCGGCAAGGTCGGATACTGTCGCTTCGACCTGGTTTCGAAAGAGGGGTATGGCGTGCCGCAGTGGTATTATAACCTGGGCGAGAAGGAGGATACGCCGCTCGATCAGATCCTCGGTGTGTATAAACATGTCAATTCCTCCGACCGGGCTGAAGTTCTGGAGTCCATCCGACAGGTGAAAGCCGGCGAGATCGACAGTTTCAGCCATGATCTTCGGATCGATGCGGACGGACGACAGAAGTGGACCCGTATCAATGTGATGCGCAATCCCCTGAATAACGATCCTTCGAAGATCGAAATGGTGTGTGTCAATTACGACATTACCGAGTTGAAGGAAACGGAGAAGAATTTGATCGAAGCGAAGAACAAAGCCGAAGTGAGCGATCGTCTGAAATCGGCTTTTCTGGCTAATATGAGCCATGAAATCCGCACGCCACTGAATGCCATCGTCGGCTTTTCGAATCTGATCGCTGAAACCGAAGATCCCGACGAACGACGGGAGTATGTAGCCATTGTTCAGGAAAATAACGAATTGTTGTTGAAGCTGATTTCCGACATTCTCGATTTGTCGAAGATCGAAGCCGGAACGCTCGAATTCAACGATGTGGAATTCGATGTGAATCAGATGTGTCAGGAGATTGTACGGTCGTTGAGCCTCAAGGTCCTGGATAAACCGGTGGAGTTGCGTTTCGGCGATCATCTGCCCGAATGTCGGTTGGTAGGCGACAAGACCCGGATTACGCAGGTGTTGATTAATTTTATTAATAATGCGTTGAAATTCACTCGTGAAGGGTCTGTGACATTAGGCTACCGGTGCGATGACGGGATGATGCTTACCTTTTATGTCGAAGACACCGGTACCGGGATTCCCGAGCAGGAGCAGGAGTCTGTCTTCGAGCGTTTCGTGAAACTCAACAGTTTTGTCCAGGGGACCGGGTTGGGACTGGCCATCAGCAAGAGTATCGTCGAACAGATGGGCGGTCGTATCGGCCTGAACTCCGAACCGGGAAAGGGTTCTTGTTTTTGGTTTACGCATCCTTACATCCGGACCCGGTCTGTGTCGGCGGTTGCTTCCGATGCGGAGATGCGGCAACCAGGCGTTTCGGAGGGGAAAATGCCCGTCGTTCTCGTTGCCGAAGATACCGACAGCAATTTTCTGCTGGTGTCGCTGATTCTTAAGAAAGGGTATGAAGTGCTTCGGGCCCATAACGGAGCGGAAGCGGTGCGCATGTGCCGGGAGTTCGCTCCGGATGTGGTGTTGATGGATATGAAGATGCCCGTTATGGATGGTTTGGAAGCTACGCGGCAGATTCGGGAGGCGGGAAGTTCCGTTCCCATCATTGCCGTCACAGCATATGCATACGACAGCGACCGTGCGAAAGCGCTCGATGTCGGGTGCGATGATTATATTGCCAAACCATTAACGGGGGATGTTCTGAAAAAGAAGCTGCGTAAGCATCTGAAACGGTAGCGGTTCCGCAGGCATGGTACGTGAAAATATTCTTGTATGCAATGCCGATCGGGTGAATTTTTATGTTGGATGCGCACAAGGCAGAGGTGGGGCCTTTGGAAAATAAGCAGACGAATTTTCGGTGTTATATCGATACGTGCAGGTAATGTCTGCATTAGGTGGTGGAACATCATTGACAGTAGCAATGGCTTTTTTATGTATTTTTTTTGGGAGTATTAGTTTGCTTTTTTTTATTTTGCGTTTAAGGCAAAAAAAAGCAGAGTTCAAAGATGAAACGGAAAAGTTTTATCCGAATTTTTTGCATCTGTTTGTGGCTATTTTTTTATGCTTGTGCTATATATTGTATGATTGTTAGGCCCTTTGCTTAATACCAATATATAATTCGTTGGTTAATATAATCGAAGAATGGTTTTTTTCTTTTTTCTTATTGGAAGTCTTAGTTTACTTTGGTTCATTACGGGTCTGAAGATGAACAAAACAGATCCTAATAATGAAATAGAAAAGATTTATCCCAGTTATTGGCATTTAATTACAGCTATCATTCTGATTGGTTGTGCTATATTCCAACTTTATATGGTATATGGCGATTGATTGGTTCCGTATAAAACTTTCAATAGTGACGAGGACATTTTGGTAAAGTTCCGATAAATTTGGCTTTCTGCCCGGTTTTTCGTATCTTTGTACTCACTTCAATGAAATTCTATCCCTACGAAGGGGGTGACCGGTTTTGACAGCAGGCAGAGTTTGATTGTAAGCACGTCGAGCATTGTGTGGTGGCTCGTAAATATCAACACTCGAACTACAAATGGCAATAATAGCTATGCACTCGCTGCCTAATTTTCAAGGAAAATTGGCTTAATCGTTGGATCCAAGGCGGTTCGACGACGAGTATCCCGGAAGGCCGTTCCGCTCTTTAACGGTTTTCCATACGGGGTATCGATCATTTAGAGATAGTACGGCGGAGGGTTCCGGCTGTCGTGCGAAAATTCAGGAACTGGGATCCGGGTTAGGTTGCCGCCTGCCAGACCCGGATAGAAGGACGAAACGGCGGATAAGCGTGTAGAAAGCTTTCGGGTTCCTTGTTTGGACGCGGGTTCGACTCCCGCCACCTCCACATTCGGCGACGTTCCGGTTTTCCAGAACGTCGCTTTTTGTATGCGGGGCATCTTACTTTGCAAAGCTTCATCCCGCTTTTCAGACTTCAGCAGCACTCGGTCGGAGGGGGAATACTATTTTTATCGGTATTTCGAGGAATTCTTTGATCGGGCGGGGTATCCCGCAGTTCCGGATACAGAGATCCATGAGTCTGTCGTAAATCGGATGCGTCGTGTTCCGATCTTTTGCGGGTTCTTTGTAATCCGGAGCAGTACTCCGATACGGATAAATTCGTATCTTTAACTCGGTTTCAGATACTCCGCCTCGGCAAAATGCAAATAAAAATTTGCTTTTGCACTCGGCTTATTCGTAATCTTTGACTTCGTCTTAGATACT
>OGYO01001376.1_pt1 | contig 13286 bp, 10 predicted proteins | sample 1576561 | NCBI WGS metagenome assembly OGYO01 (sample SAMEA3541507, study PRJEB24748) | human gut metagenome | biome: human gut; feature: human-associated habitat; material: faeces | place: China | collected 2012 | reverse complement strand
TTGAAAACGACGGCGGTGCGCAGAGGACGCTGCTTGACGGGGAGGATGCTGTTGTCCGGCCGGCTGGCAGGCGGAGGATTTGGTGACGGTCGTGCCGCCCGCTCCGCCGTGCAGATCGAGCGCGGGTTGCATGGCGACGCGCACGGCGCAGGCGGCAGCCGGCGCTGCGAACTCTTCGCGCAGGGTCGGGTACTCTCCTTCGGCGAGTTTCTGCCAGAGTGCCGGGCCGGTCACGGGGAGGAGATAGCGGGCTTCCGCCGCCGCGATATCGACGGTGCCGATCGCTTCGGGCGGCAGGTAGCCGCCGTCGGCGAAAGCGAGGTCGATGACCTCGCGCGGGGTTACGAGGGTGGTCATGGTCAGTCGATGCTTCGGAGGTTATACTTGGTGATTTCGGCCAGGAAATGTTGCTGGCGTTCGTCTTCGGGGTCGTAGTCCAGGCCGTCGGCTTTGCGGGCCTCCCAGACTTTCATATAAAGGGGTTTGGAGCGGGTCGGCGGACGATTGACGATTTCGAGCGACGAGGGGTCGGCGCCGAGGATGCGTCCGATGATTTCGCGGATCGGCTCCAGCAGCTCGGCCTGTTCGCCCAGGATGACCGTGTTGAGGGCGATTTCGTATTCGTGCAGGATGCGTTCGGCGCTGAAGCCCGAGGCGTAGTCCAGTCCGCTCAGGGTCCGGAACCACGAATGGGCGACCACGATGTCCGAAGTGGCCTGTTCGTGCAGCGACCGCCAGTCGCCTTCGTTCTGCGAGGCGATGGGGATGAAGCGCGAGTGGTCCTCTGCAGCCCCTTCGCGCAGTACGAACATCACCTGCCCGGGGTTGCCGGCGAATTTCTCCTCGGCCGTGCGCATGATCCGTTCGGCCTGCGCCTCGTCGTCCATCGTGCTGTCGAGCATCATCACGCCCGAGAGTTGGAACGAGTTGTCGAGCCGCGAGATATTCCAGCGGTCGGTCTTGTAGGCGATGGCCGACACGCCGAACCCGGCGATGTAGGGCGGTACGCCGTAGTGCTCGAACATCGGTTCGTAGTCCTTGTAGTGGACGATCGCGCGGAGCGTGCCGTCGTCCTGCCGTTCGAAAAGCGGGTAGAGGGGCAGCGTGCGGGCGTCCGCAGCCGAGAAACGGGACCAGTCGTGGTGGAGCAGGATGTGCCGTGAGTCTTTGGCTACGCGGCAGCGCGAGGCGTCCTGATGGTAGAGGGCCAGGAACGAGTGCTTTTCGTCGGTGACGACTTCCAGGAAGGCGTTGCCGAAGAGCGACTTGTCGAAGGACAGCTTGCTGCATACCTGCCGCAGGGATTCGCCCGATCCATTGACTTGCGCGACGAAGGCGCCCAGCAGGGGGACTTCCGGATCGAACGTGAAGCCTTTGCCGGAGATGTAGTCGGCCTTGTCGTTGATGATGCGGCGGTGCGTGGTCGAGCGGCGCGACATAAGGGCCAGGGCTGTGGGGAAGAGGTTGTCGTCGCCCCAGCGCCAGAATTTGTCGCTTTCGACCCGTGCGGCGCCGAGCGTGAGGTAGGGGTCGTCGCGGCGGACGGCCTTCATCAGCGCCGTTTTCTTGAGTTTCTGTTTCGTGTTCATGGGTATTGGTTTGAAAAACAGAGGCTGCCGGACGGGTTGCCGGACAGCCTCTGTCGGTTATTGTTCCCGGATGGGCGGTGCCGGGGCCGTATCCTCGCCGGCCAGCGTCAGGACGAGGACGGGACGTGCGGCGAATTTCGTTTGGGATTCGTACCGGATCTCCGTGAGCCGCAGGGGTTGCTCGGCTCCGAATTTTTCCGACCTTCCCGCCAGCAGGAAGACGCCCGATGCGGTTTCGATGCGGGCGACCGTGCCTTCGGTCGCGAGCCGTGCGAGCTGTCGTTCGCCGAGGCGGTCCCGGATTTCTTCGGGATCGGCGACCAGCGTGAGCGTATGGCGGAAGCGCGGAGGTCCGTCCGGATTCAGGTTCTCTTCCCGGAACGACGAGGACTGTTCCAGGATCAGCCATTGATCGGCCGATGCCCCCGCTCGCAGCGTCAGCCCTGTGCAGCAGCCGTCGCCGTAGGTGGCCGATACGATGTCGGAGGCCGGGATCAGCCAGACGGCTTCGATGCCTCCCGCAGGCTTTAGGGGCCGGGCGTAGGGAGTGGTTCCGGACATGGTCAGATGCGCGATGCGAATGCGACCAGTCCTTCGTCGAGCACGTCGCAGCCGGCCATGAAGACGGCGCGCTGGCGGTTCTCCATTTCGTCGGGGTTGTACCACATGCGGATTTCGTTGCCGGGGAAGTCGGCCGTATTGACGGCCAGCACCAGGTTGCGGCGGTCGGTCAGGATGCAGAACGACTTGGGTACGGGCGACGAAGAACTCAGTTTGGCCAGGTAGGACGAGATGCGCAGATCCACGACGGGAATGCCGTGATACAGCAGGTTTTGACGGCCGTTGATATAGTCGGTGTAGGCACCGTCCGTGCTCATGCTGTCGAGGTGCTTCTCGTAGGCGCTGTAAACGTCCGACGAAACGAAGAAGGCCAGTTGCCCCTCGGCTTTAAGGTCTTTCAGGCGTTCGTCCGCATTTTTCCAGAGATCGTCGAACATGGCGACCGAGTTGGCCGGTGTGTTCATGGCGTCCGTTTCGTAATTGTAGGTATAGACCTTGTTGTTGTTCGAGTAGGTGGCGATGGTTTTGAGAAAGCCGTCGAAGGTGTTCGCGCCGCTTTCGGCCGACGTGTCGCCCACCCACATCGTCGAGCGGATGCTTTCGGCGATGGCCTGTTTGAAGAGCGTGGTTTCGGCCTCTTCGAGTTCGGTGCCCGTGAGATCCTCCATATTGACCTCGGGACGGTTGGTAATCAGCTCATAGACCAGCGAGAAGTAGTCTGCGGCCGAGTAGCCCAGTTCGGCTTTCACGCGGTTGAGAGGGATGGTTTTCTGGAGTTTTTTCGAGCCGGCGCCGCCGCTCCAGCCTGCTGCGGTGAATTTTTGCAGGATGTCGGTTTTGGGCTCCCACATCTGCACCGTCGTCGGTACGGGCATGTTGTAAAGGACGCGGACGCCCAGGTCGATGGCCGAAGGACCGCTCAGCATCGGGCGGAAAAAGATCGTTTCGAGGTTTTTGCCGGTGTAGGTTTTGGCATTTTCGAGTGCGCTCATAAGATAATTTGATTTTTGGTGATTGAATGGGTTGTTCGAACGAATGGAATCGGTTCGGGTGTAGCAGTTTTGCGGAGGGTGTCCGAAGGCGGGGCGCCGGATCCTCAGCGGGCGGGTTTTACCGGATCAGTTGCTTTGCATCTTCGGCATAGGCTCGCTGGTTGGCCGAGGGAGTCGTTTCTCCGATCGACGGATCTTCGCGGGGGAGCGTGCGGGTCGGAGCCGCGAATTGCTGGCCTTCGTGCAGGGCGAGTTCCGAAGTGCGGGGGCCGGACCCTTTTTCCGGGTCGCCGAAATGGAGGATGTTGCGGTCGGGGGGAAGGGCGTCTGCCGGACGGACGAGTCCCAGCTTGCCGAGCAGCTTGCGCCATTGTCCGGCCGGCGTCGCCTGTGCCGCAGGCGTTTTTTCCGTAGCGGCGGGTTCGATGATCCGATCGACGAGTCCGGCGGCGAGTGCCTCCTGCGGAGAGAGCCAGCGGCCGGAGCCGTTGTTTTCGGCCATCAGGAGGGTGAACTCCTCCGGAGTGCGGCCAGAACGGGCGGCATAGACCTCCGCCAGGCGTGCGTCGGTTTTGCGGAGCAGGTCGATGCGGGTCGCAAGCTCTTCGGCATTGCCTTCGGCGGTGCAGATCGAATTGTGGATCAGGTAGAGGGCGTGGGCCGATATTTCGCGGCATCCCTCCGATGCGGCCTGTGCGATGACTGTGGCCGCCGAAGCCGTATAGCCGTAGCAGCGGGTGACGATGTGTCCGTCGAGCGACGAGAGGGCCTCGTAGATCAGCAGGGCGTCGTTTACGTCGCCGCCCGTCGAGCGGATATTGACGACGATTTCCGGGGCGTCGATTTCGCGCAGCCGGTCGAGGCTGTCCCGGAATTTTTCGTAGGTGGCTACGCGCGACGAGGGTTGGTCGAACTGCCACTCCTCGGGGACGCCGATCACCCCTTCGATGTCCACGAAGCAGGTGTCGTTGCGGTTGGTGATTTGAATGTCGGATTGCATGGAAAGTTGTTTTTTGCCGGCTCGCTCGCCGGCGTTCGGAATGGGGTTGGCTGTGGGCGGGATCGTTGCGGTTTCGCGGCGTCCCCGCTCCGGCAGGAGGGTTGGGCGGATTTTCGAGGAGTGCATCCCGTGAGAGTGCGGGGAGTCGTACGGCTGCGGTCCGCGCGGATGAAGGACGGTCGAAGGGCTATCCGTTGGGCAGACGGGTGAAGGTGCAGCGGGTCGAGGCGGCCGAGGGGTCGTAACCCTCGATGCGGCGGAGCGTGCAGCGGATCTCTTCGCCGCCGATGCGGAACAGGAACGTCGAGGCGATGCAGGGGGCGAGGCGCTGTATCTGAAAGAGCCGTTCGATGTCGCACGGTTCGAGCCGCAGGTGGAGCGTGAGGTGCTGGCAGAGTTTCTCCTGTTCGGCCTGGGTGTCGTAGAAGCGGTGCAGTCCCTGTTGTCCGTCCCGGTCTTCGAAGCAGAGCGTGAACCCGTTGTCGGGATCGTTACGGTGGAATGCGGCCAGGGGGTAGCTGTCTCCGGTGGAAGGATAGCCCCAGCGCTCGCCGGCGGGCAGGGGCTGCATGCCGCAGTAGCGGACGATGCGGGGCGTGAAACTGTTCCGGTCGGTGGTGTCCGGGGCGTCGCGGTCGCCGACCCGCAGGACGAGGGCCGAAGGTGCATCCGCATAACATTCCGTTTCGCTGACCGTCGGCGAGAAGAAGGGGTTGGCGAGGTTTCTTTCCCGGTCGATCGCCGCCGCCGAGTCATTGACCAGACGCCACTGGCCGAAGGGCTCTTCCAGGGTCGCGTTCAGCCGGGTCACCGCACCGTCCGCCTCCCGGTACTTGTAGATGCGGACACGTTCCGCATCCTGTGCCGCATCGCCCAGCAGGATCGGCTGCGAGCGGTCGATCCGGGAGCTCCAGTCGAAGGTCTGGCCGAGGCGGTAGAAGTCGTCGGCCGGTTCGACGTAAACCGTGCGGGTTTCCTCGTCGGTGTAAAAGCGCAGATTGAACAGGTGCCGCAGGGCGTCGAGTACGACCCATTTGCGGACGCGGTGCCGGGCGACGTCCTCGAAAGAGATCGGGGTGTTCAGACCGGGTGCGCCGGTGAAGTCGGGGCGCAGGGTGCATTGGCGGCTCAGGGAGAATTTCATCCCCGGTTCCGCACCGTAGAAATAGATGGTCGAGAAGGTTTTGGGCGAGGTCGGCGTGACAGTTACCGGGTTGGTACGGACGGTCATTTCCACTTCGGTCTGTCCGGTTTCTCCGATGTAGCCGTCGTAGAGTGCCCAATCTCCGGTGTAGGTCGTGTAGGTCGTGCTTCCGGCGGCTTTGCAGAGCAGTACCGGGGCCGTGACGGTCGAGCCGGAAGGGGTCGTGACCAGAGCCGACCGCGAATCGAACTCTCCGATTGCGTGCCCGGCCGTGCCGTTGACGGTGCAGGTGAGGCGGTAGGAGTTTCCTTCGGTGTGGTTGAACACGATGGCACGGTACTGGAAGGCGGGTTTGGTCGAGTTTCTGCGGTCGGCGTAGCGGTTTGCGAGGGCGCCCTGTACCTCGGTGCCGTCGCCCAGGTAGAAGGAGTCGATTCCTTTGAGGCGGTTGCGGTCGAGGATGCGGTGGTCGGTGATGTAGCGGATGTGGTATTCGAAGGCTACCGTCACCGAGGTCATGGGCCTGAAGACGATCTCCCCGTCTTCGACGGTGAAGCAGTGGTTGTTCGAAAAGACATCGGTGAGGGTTTCTCCCAGATCGTTTTGGTCGTTCGGATTGACCGTTTCGACGAAATTGCCTACCGAGTTGATCGACTTGTAGGGGTTGGCGTACACACGGCCGTCGCTGTTCGCCGTCGTCGCCGCCGTCGTCGTACGCCGGGCCAGGAAATCCATGTGGTTCCGCAGGGCGTTCGTGTCGCGCGAGGAATAGGCGCCGCTCAGGTAGAGCGAGCGGAAAAATTCGCCGTTCAGAAAATCGCTTTCAAGGGTGTAGCCCGCTTCGGAAAAGAGTGTCTGCACGACGGTTGCAGCCGAAATGAACGGGTGGTAGTCGTCCACGGAGAGGAATCGTTCTACGGGAATCAGTTCGACCGACGACAGTTCGGGGGTGTATTCGTCGCGGCATACCGGGAAGAATTTGACCGGGGTGTTGTTGGTCCAGGTCTGGCGGATCATCGTGGGCGTGAGCCGTCCCGAGAAGGAGATGCCGAGGGTGTTGAACATCTCCGCAGCGGCTTGCCGGGCCCATTCGGAGGTGCCGCTGCGGATCTCTATCAGATACCCCTCCGGGTCGGAGTCGTACGCTGCCGAGAGCAGCCGGACGGAGCCTTGCAGCAGTTTGGCCTCTCCGTCGCTCAAAACGGCCGTGTGCTGCGCGGCATTGAAGCGCTGGCCCGTGTAAGGCTCGGCGGCGAATCCGAAAATGCGGTCGTTGGTCCGGGTTGCCGGCAGCCGCAGTCGGAGGGCGTGCCCTTTGTTTCCGCTTCGCACGTCGGCGAGATCCTGGGCATCGTAGTCGAGGGCGATGCGCTGCGACGGGTCGAGGTCGCAGGGAATTTGGTCGATAGTGAGTTTCATAGGCAGCGGGTTTCTTGTCGGGGACGCAGGCTGATTTCGATACAGCCCAGGGAGCCGTGCCGGCCGATCGTCTGCTCCCGGGTCAGGATGTCCACCTCTTCGTATTTGTCGCCGTCGATCTTCCAGACTTGGGGCGATGCGGCGATTTCGGCCAGCGCTTCGATAACGGCGGCGGGTTCGAAGGCCGAGGCGAGGGTCGTCGTCCGTTCGTCGCGGATACTGATATCTTCGTAGCCCGCGTCGTCGGTGAGTACCTGTTCCTTGCGGATTTTCTGGACGACGCTTTTCACCACCGGAAAAGTGTAGTGTTCGATCGAACCTGCACGGCTTCGCCAGGCGATACGGCATCCTTCGTCGCATTTCGGAACGACCGTGTAGCCGATTTCCGCTACGGTCTGCCCGGCGGTGGCGATCCGGACGGTGATCGTGCCGACCGAGGGCAGAAAACTTCGGGTGTTGAGCCGGAAGAGGGTCAGCTCCTCCCCTCCGATCGCATTGTACGTAAGAGCTTCTGCCGTAATGTCGCTCGTGACCGTTACGGTGTGCTGGCCCGGGATGCAGCAGGTGATTTCGTCGCTTTCGCCGTAGGCGATGATGCGGTGCGAAGGCATCGTCGTCAGAATCCGGGACGGTTTCACGGAGTCGTGTGCCGCGACGAAGGTCCGGACTTCGGAGTAGGTCGTTCCGACGGCCAGTTGCACCGAAGCGCTCCGGCTTTCCGAATTGCAGAATCCGGTCATGCCGGACGAGGGGACGAAGCGAATGTTTTTCCGGACCATCGGGGCGATGTTCAGGGTGCCGGTCGGGGTGTTGTAAAACCGTTTGGAGCCGATCCTGGAGCCGTCCCTGGTGCTGAGTATTTCCAGAAACAGTTCCGTTTCCGCCGCGTTGGAGAACGTGTAGGCGAGCGGGCCGAATACGGAGGAAAACATCTCCGGCAGAGAGGTGAATGTCATGTGAAAACGGGTTTGGAAGTGGATGATTGTGTGCGGTCCGAGATACCGTGCGGTCGCCGGTGTCGGGGCTGTGGGCGGAGTCGTGCCCTTCGTTTTTTTCGAAAGATGCGGAGGCGGCATCGGAAAGGCCGATGGCTGCTGTGCGGGGTGTCCGGGTGCCTAAAAACAGATGATGACGTCGGCTTTGGCCGTTTGGGAGATTTCTCCGTGCGGGGTGTAGGCTCCCGATCCGGGTTGGACGGTGAGGTTTTCGACGGCTATGACCTTCGGGTCGGTGCTTAACTGGGTGAAGAGATCGAAGAGTTGCAGTTCCGTTTGGCTCCATACCTCGTTGCGCCGTTCGGACGAGAGCTTTGCCCCGGGGTGCAGCAGCCGCAGTTCGACGCTGTAGGTCGCACGTCCGTGCAGACGGCCTTCGACCTCCTTGAGCCGGATGGGTGGAAGCCAGGCTGCGGGCAGCAGGACGATCTCGCGCGGGGTGCGGTCGTCGGTATCGGTGTGGATCGTGTAGCCATACACGCCTGCGAGCTCCCGGATCGCACGGGTGAGATAGGTGCGGTTCATGTTGAAAAAGTTTTGATAAAATGTTTACAGATATTGAAAAGTCTGGATAATTTCCTGACAACAGAATTGTTGCGATTGTTGAAAAGGTCGGAAATATCCTGAGGCCGTCTGTTGAAAAGCGGATTTGTCGGGACAAATATAAACAATCCGAATACCCCTTGTCAAGAGATTCGACCCGGAATAATTTCGATCTGCGGCAAATAAAGTCGGTGGATAATTTGTTCGGACTGGGGTTCAATCTGTTGCGGTGACGGTCGCAGCGGTCTAATTTGGCCTTGAAAATTGGATATTTGAAATATAATAGCTACTTTTGCTCCGTAATATCTTCGTGAAGCCGGAGTCTTCCGGCCGAAAAGTGGAAAATATCCGTATCTTCCACGGCGGCGAAGAGCGAAGTTCAACGAAAAATTCAACGATATGGATGATGGTGTCGGTTCCAAGCATAGCGGCAGTGTCGTATCTCAATACGATACCATTCATCTACGGTATCCGCCACGAAGGTAACTTTCGTGCCGATCTGTTGTTGTCCCCTCCTTCCGAGTGTACGAAAAACTACGTCGAAGGGCGTGCCGATCTGGCGCTGCTTCCGGCTGCCGCCGTTCCCTCGCTCAAATCGACGGATGTGATTACCGAATATTGCATCGGAGCCGTCGGCCCCGTGCGAACCGTCGTGCTGTTGAGCGACGGCCCGGTTTCCGAGGTTCGGCGCGTCTTTCTCGATCCCCACTCCCAGACCTCCGTGCAACTGGTCGGTTATCTGGCCGCCCATCGTTGGAAAATCGCTCCCGAATGGTACTCTCTGGATGACTACGAACAGCTTCGTCATGCGCAGGAGGGGGACGCTTTCCTGTTGATCGGGGACAAGGTGTTCGATCACGAGGAGAAGTTCCGCTATAAATACGATTTGGCTGCCGAATGGCAGGCCGCGACCAAACTGCCCTTCGCCTTTGCTGTCTGGGTGGCTCGCAAGGGAACGCCCTACGAAGTCATCGAATCGTTGCAGCATGCCCTCACGTTCGGTTTGGAACATACCTACGAAGCGATCCTCGAAGCGGGATTCGACAAAAAGCCGTACGATGCCTATGAATATTTGACGCGTAATATCGACTATATCTTCGATAATCAAAAGCGCCGGGCCCTTCAGAAGTTCTGGGATTCGGGACTCAAGGTGTCGCCCCGTGTAAATCCCGGCTGAAGGGAGTAGGCAGGGCTCATGCCGCCGGGCGGCCCCCTGTCTTGACCAGTTCACGCAGAAAGCAACCCGGGGAACCGGATTAATACAGGGTGCTTTATGATTACGATTTACCTCAAGCAATACAACAAGATCATCCGAAACGCCGATACCGGGCTCTTCGAGGAGTTGGGTTACGACGATATCTTGTGGATCGATATGCTGCAACCCACGATCAAGGAGCAGAAAGCGGTCGAGAATTTCATGGAGATCAACCTCCAGACCAAGCAGCAGGTCGAAGAGATCGAATCGACCTCGAAATATTCCGAAACCGAGAATGCGATCATTTCGAACGCCAACTTTTTCGTGCCGACGGGCGAGAGTTTCGTCATCGAACCCGTGTCGTTCATCATTTCGAACGAAGGTGTGCTGGTTTCGGTGCGCCAGGCCGAGTCGCGGACGTTTCAGGAGACGGAGAAGCGGCTCCAGATCAACTACCGCAACTATCCAACGGGCTATCATATTTTTATCACGTTGCTCGAAGTGCGGATCGACTACGATGCCGACATGGTCGAGCTGATCGCCCGTCAGGTGTCGTCGTTGAGCCGCAATATCAATGGCGAGGATTCAATCGACAAGGAGGTGCTGCGTCGCATCAATACCTTGCAGGAGAGTACGATGTTGCTGCGGGAGAACATCTTCGACCGCCAGCGCGTGCTGTCGGGCATTCTGCGCAGCGAACGGTTCCCGAACGATATCTACCCGCGTTTGCAGTTGATGATCAAGGACGTGAATTCGCTCATCAACCATGCCGATTTCAGTTTTCAGCGTCTGGACTATATCCAGGATGCGGCACTGGGTCTTATCAATATCGAGCAGAACGAGATCGTAAAGATCTTCTCGGTGGCTGCTGTGGTTTTCATGCCCGCGACGTTGATCGCAAGTATTTATGGCATGAACTTTTCGATCATGCCCGAGCTGCACTGGAAATACGGCTACCTGTTTGCCATCGGCTTGATGTTGCTCTGTTCGGGGCTTACGATCTGGTTCTTCCGATTCAAGAAGTGGTTATAAAGACAGTCCGCTTCGACTTCGGCTTCATTTTCGTCGGTCGGGGTGTTTTTTACCTTTTCAGAAAGTCGTTCCCGAAACCGGGGAGAAATAAAGTACGGATATGACAAGACAAATAGCCGATCCACTGCGGATCGGCTATTTTACAATTACCCGAATTTGTGCTGCCGGCTATTGCAACGCAGGATCGACCTCCGGCGTGCAGGTTATCGAGGCGGTCTTGACCGTGCCATCCGAAGTGGTGAACTCCACCGTAAAAGTATGCACTTCGCCCGGATTGTCGGGAACCGACGTAAAATAAAGTATAAACGAGTAAATCGACAAGGAGGAAAGAGTGTATTCGACCACCCGCAGATCGTCGGGTTGCAAAGCCGACAACGGTTTGTTGTATAGAAATAGAATTTCTTTCCCAAGATCGGAATAAGAATGATAATCGTTCTCTATGTATTCGGCATAGCTTACATACCGAACTCCCATTTTATCGTTCAACGGCGATCCTGCCGGGTATTTGGCGCTCCAATCTTTGTCGCTGGTAACTTTTATGCCGGTGAAATTGTCTGCGAATGCGGTCAAATCCGACCATGGAAGCGACTTCAGATTGTTGTATTCCGTATCGTGATTGCGCTCTGCGATTCGAAGAAAATCGTCGGTATGCTGCGCCCCCTCCTGTTCCGGTGTCTGATAGTACACCGGATCCTCCAGAAGTACCTGAAATCCGGACATGGAATAGAGCGTCGATGGTTTTTCAGCCAGCATGCCGTATAAAACATAGCTCCCGTCCACATAATTTTGAACGAGATATTTCGAATAGCCGGATCCATTTCCAATCCACTCCTCCGGTTCGTTGCAACCAACCAGACTACTCAAAAAAATATAAATCAATAACTTTTTCATTTGCTCAAATTATAAGTGACGGCCGAAAAATCATGATCGTAATCTCTGTCTTCTATTGACTGCGGGCTGACAGGTCCCCTGTCTGTATAGAACGCATTGAATGTATAGTATCCGTCTTTTTGTCCTCCCCAGCCGAAATTGGCATGCACAAATTCTTTCGACTCTCTGTGGTATTGAGTAGGCAAAAAAGCATATCTGGTTATCACGCGTCTTTCACGGAGCAACCAACCGTCCAATACCCATGCGTGACTATTAGTACTGCTCTTCCCGGAATAATAAAATGGAAGTTTTTTCACGAAAATCATATCCCGAACTTTGTCGGTAGTTATAGGCGATAAAGCTATATTTGAATAGCCTAATCCTATGTCACCCAAATATTGGAGTAACTTCACTACGTTTTTCGTTGGGGCGGGAGAACCTCCGTCGTCACTGTGGTATTTCACACCAACTGCCTCTCCCATTTTATTGATGAAATAGGCTACAGCCCATGTTTGGGCATTCATGGATTCCCCACTTACAACAGGTTTCACTAACTGGGGATGTGTTACCGCTTCTTCGATATTAAGCCACATGGCTTCATTCAAAAGCTGATCTCCTATTTGATAAAATTTTTTATTATAATTTAAAGCGTTGAAAACTAAAATTTGTGCAACTGCTACCGGGACACATCCGGCAAAACAGTTTTTGCCATTTTCAATTGGGCATAAATAATTATATGGTTTGGTTTGGTTCCATCGGGTTTTGAGGAGAATGCCTGATTGTTCTTTGGTTTCCCAAGGTTCATAGTCAATACCGACAGGTTGTTGTCCTTCCGGCCACCAATGTTCTATATCGGTAATAGGGCCTCCGACGATGCCGTTTCCGCCACCGCCGGTATCGACACCTCCGATCGCGGCCTGTGCAACCATTTGCAGGGGGAATACCAACTCACCGTCCGCTTCGGCCTGTTCGGGAGTAACCGTTACGGCATACCGGAACTCTTCGGTCGTGAGGCTTCCTTCATCGACGACTTCCTCTACCCGTCGTATTGTTGGCTCTTTCACCAGTTCTCTGTGATTCAGAACTCTTGATACCGTTGCCGGTGATACCTGTGCTTTCTCAGCAATTAACGAAACAGTTATCTTCTTCATACTTTCTCTCTTTTTCAGGTTTTAGGTTAAAATCATTTCTATTATAAAGCATTTTGAGCCTGTTTAACAGAGATATTTATGTTCCTGTATTTCTACTCTGTCTTCTTGAATTTCTGTTTGATCTGCGGACCTACAATCTGCACCATGATGACGATCAACAGAATAATTCCTTTAATCGCGTTGTTAATAAGAGAGTCCATTTTAAGGGACACAATAATTTTATCAATAATCGTATAGGACATTGCACCAAACAGAATTCCCAGACATTTTCCTTTTCCACCCGACATACTGATTCCACCAAGGACTGCTGCTGCGATAGCATACATCTCATAACTGTTTCCTGTCGTTGCCGGGTCAGCAGAAGCATTCATTGCAATCCAGAGAAAAGCACCGATTCCAACAAGTGCACCCGCGATCACAAATACAGAAATTTTCACAACCGCGGTATTGATTCCCGCCATCTGTGCACCTTTCATGTTACTTCCTACTGCATATACTTTTTTGCCATATTTTGTACTTGTTGTGATATATACAAAAACAAGTGTCATGATAATAAGGATCAGACCAACGATCGGAATCGTAGATACTTTTCCATTACCAAAATTATAAAGTGTCTGATAAGAGGACTGGCTGTTTGCCATCTTGTACACAGAACTTCCTCCCCCGATCAGTGCTTTATCCACATGCTGGCAGAAATACTGTGCAAAAGAACGATAAATCAGCATCGTTGCCAGTGTAACGATAAATGCTGGCATCTGGATCCATCCTACCATCACGCCATTGATCAGTCCGCAG
>OGYO01001368.1_pt1 | contig 13346 bp, 12 predicted proteins | sample 1576561 | NCBI WGS metagenome assembly OGYO01 (sample SAMEA3541507, study PRJEB24748) | human gut metagenome | biome: human gut; feature: human-associated habitat; material: faeces | place: China | collected 2012 | reverse complement strand
CTTTTTCACGGAGTACCATGCGGGTATGTCTCCGGACAGACTGGTGAATCTTGTCGAGCGAGCCGTCGGCGCGGCGGCGGATCGTGTCCGGCTTTTTGCCGAGAAAAACGCGCGTCTCCATCGGCTCGCGCAGCGGGTCAATCGAAGGGTTCGTGACCTGCGAGGCGTTGATGAGAAGCCGGTCCCAGTAGCCCGGCAGCGGCGTCGGGTTGCCGGCGGAGGAGAGAAGGATGCCGCCTGTGGCGGCCTGCTTATAGACTTCGCGGATCGTGTCGCTCTTCCAGTTCTCGTTTTCGCGCAGACAGCAGTCGGTTTTTACGATCTTGATCGCGCGCGTCGGGCAGAGCGCAACGCAGCGCTGACAGTTTACGCATTTGGATTCGTCCGCGAGCATGATCTTTCGCTCGGCGTCGTAGGTGTGGACGCCGTTGGCGCACTGCTTTTCGCAGATGCGGCAGCGCGTGCACCGCTCGTCGCGCCGGATGACCTCAAACGGCGGGTAGATGTATTCGATAGCCATTAGTATTTCCCCTCCTTTACGCGCACGATGACCGGCTCGCCGCCCATCGGCGCCCAGACGTTGCGCGCGTCCGGTTCCATCGCGCGGATGGCGGCCTCCTCGCTTGCAATGAACACAAGATCGTCTTTCTCCGCCGTGACCATCGAGCGGAGCTTCAGCCGGTCGTTGAGCGCCATCAGCCCGCCGTTGAAGCCGAGCACGATGGAGAACGGCCCCGTAATAAGAAGACTGGAAAACACCGTGCGCAGATAGGTGAGCCGTTCGGCCTCAGACGCGGCTTTGCCGCGGATCGTGCTCCAGAACGGCGCGGCGATGACGTTGGCCGCTTCCTCCAGCGACATGCCCTGCCGCCGGAGCAGATAGTCGGCAATGTATGTGATGACCTCGGTATCGGTCTGCAGCGTGCATTTGTAGCCGAACATTTCGATGAAGCGGCGGTTGGCGTCGTAAGACGAGATCTCACCGTTGTGTACGACCGAATAGTCGAGCAGCGCAAACGGATGCGCGCCGCCCCACCAGCCGGGGGTGTTCGTCGGATAGCGGCCGTGCGCCGTCCAGCTGTAGCCCGCATATTCGTCGAGCCGGTAAAACCGTCCCACGTCCTCGGGATAGCCGACGGCCTTGAATACGCCCATGTTCTTGCCGCTGGAGAAAACGTACGCGCCCTTGAACTTCGTGTTGATGTCCATAACGGTCCGGGCAACGAACTCCTTCTCGTCGAGCTGGAGACGGTGGAGCACAGACGGCAGCGGGGAGACGAAGTAGCGCCAGATGAGCGGTATGTCGGTGATCTCCGGGATGATGTGGATGGGGATCTGCTCGGCCTGCACAAGCTCAAAGCCCTCTTTGAGCAGCGCTTCGCACTCGCGGCGCGTCGCGTTGTCGTCAAAGAAAATGTGAAACGCATAAAAATCGCGGTAGTCGGGGTAGATGCCGTAGGCGGCAAAGCCGCCGCCGAGACCGTTGGAGCGGTCGTGCATCGGGATCATGCTTTTCATGACCGCCTCGCCGGTCATGCGCCGTCCCTCCCGGGAGATGACGGCGGAAATGGCACACCCGGAGGGGATGCGGATCTCGCCTTCGCGCTTCATAATAATCGCCTTCTTTCCGAAAATACAAAAGGAGCTCATTTCCCGAGGGGATAAACTTCCCACGGGAAATGAACTCCTTTGCTCATTAACGCGGAAAATTATAACACCGCGGGGAGAGCGCGTCAACGAAAAAAACCGCAAAAAAACGAAAATTGGGAATTGACAAATCCGTGCAGGGCGCATATAATTTCGCCCATCGAAGGCAAAGGCGTCTTGGAGAGCGATCTCCGAGACGCCTTTTTTATTTTTCCGAAAGAGGAGTGGGATGCATGAGCACCGTACCGGAATATTTTGGAAGTCTTGTGTTTGACGACCGCGTGATGAAAGCGAAGCTGCCGTATGACGTGTATGTCTCGCTGAAAAAGACGATGTATGAGGGCGGCACGCTGGATACCGCCGTTGCCAACGCCGTGGCCGACGCCATGAAGGAGTGGGCGATCGAAAAGGGCGCGACGCACTATACCCACTGGTTCCAGCCGCTCACCGGCAGCACCGCGGAGAAGCACGACAGCTTCATCACCCCCTCGCCGGACGGCGGCGTCATCATGGAGTTTTCCGGCAAGGAACTCATCCGGGGCGAGCCGGACGCTTCGAGCTTTCCCTCCGGCGGGCTTCGCGCTACGTTTGAAGCGCGCGGCTACACCGCCTGGGACCCGACGAGCCACGCCTTTATCAAGGACAAAACGCTCTGCATCCCGACGGCGTTCTGCTCCTACGGCGGCGAGGCGCTCGATAAGAAAACGCCGCTGCTGCGCTCGATGCAGGCGCTCAACAAGCAGACGCTGCGCGTGCTGAAGCTCTTCGGCATGGACGACGTGAAGATCGTCCGTCCGCTCGTCGGCCCCGAGCAGGAATATTTCCTCGTGGACCGCGCCATGTTCGATAAGCGCGAGGATCTTATGTTCTGCGGGCGCACGCTCTTCGGCGCAATGCCGCCGAAGGGACAGGAGATGGACGACCATTACTTCGGCGCGATCAAGCCGCGCGTCGCGGAGTTCATGGCCGATCTGAACGAGGAGCTGTGGAAGCTCGGCGTGCTTGCCAAGACCGAGCACAACGAGGTCGCCCCCGCGCAGCACGAGCTCGCGCCCATCTTCACCACCGCGAACATCGCCACCGACCACAACCAGCTCACCATGGAGGTCATGAAAAAGGTCGCGGCGCGCCACGGCCTTGTCTGTCTGCTGCACGAGAAGCCGTTCGACGGCGTGAACGGCTCCGGCAAGCACAACAACTGGTCGCTCTGCACCGATACGGGCGTCAACCTTCTCAAGCCCGGCGATACGCCGCACCAGAACGCGCGGTTTCTGCTGTTCCTCTGCGCCGTTATTCAGGCCGTGGACGATTATCAGGATCTGCTCCGGCTCTCCGTTGCGACGGCGAGCAACGACCACCGTCTCGGCGCGAACGAAGCGCCTCCGGCCGTCGTGTCCATCTTCCTCGGCGACGAGCTCACGGCGGTGCTCGACGCGATCGAGAAGGACGCCCCCTACACCGGCACGGAAAAGATCGTTATGAAGCTCGGCGCGCACGTGCTGCCGCGCTTTGTGCGCGACACGACCGACCGCAACCGCACATCGCCGTTCGCGTTCACCGGCAACCGATTTGAGTTCCGCATGGTCGGCTCGTCCGACTCCATCGCGTGCTGCAATGTCATGCTCAATACCGCCGTGGCGGAGTCGCTGCGCCAGTATGCCGACGAGCTCGAAAAGGCGGACGACTTTGAAGGCGCGCTCCACACGCTCATCCAGCGCACGATCCGCGCGCACAAGCGCATCGTTTTTAACGGCAACGGCTACGACGACGCCTGGATCGAAGAAGCGACAAAGGTCCGCGGCCTTCTCAATCTTCGCACGACGCCGGATGCGCTGCCGTATCTCACCGCGGCGAAGAACGTGGAAATGCTCACGCGCCACAAGGTCTATTCCGGATCAGAGCTCAAGTCCCGCTGCGAGATCAATCTCGACAACTACCGCAAGACCGTCCATATCGAGGCGAAAACGATGCTCGATATGGCGCGCCGCGAGATATTGCCTGCCGTGACCGCATATGCCGATACGCTTGCTCTCGGCGTCAACGCCCGCCGCGCTGCGGTCGGCGCATCCGTCGGCGGCTACGAGGCGCGGCAGATCGAAAAGCTCTCCGCGCTCTCGGAGAAGATCGACGCCGCGGCGGAAGAGCTGGAAACGGCGCTCGATGCCTACCACGCCATGAGCGAGGTGCAGAGCTCCGCGGAGTTCATCCGCGACAGCGTTCTGCCGAAGATGACGGCGCTGCGCGTCCCCTGCGACGCAGCCGAAAAGCTCATCCCCGCGAAGAGCTGGCCGTTCCCGACCTATGCCGAGCTGATGTTCGGCGTGAAATAAAGAGCAAAAAGCAAAAGCGCCGCGCGCCGGGATCGTTCCGGCGCGCGGCGTGATTTGTCTGGCAGGATCGAACCGCTGACCTCTTGAATGCCATTCAAGCGCTCTCCCGGTTAGTGCGGGATAGTATTTGAACGGCGGTAAATTTCACTCTGCCTCATATTTTATTTCACCGAGCCAGACACGGAGACTTTGGGACAAGTTGTCCTCAAAGCGCATATTCACTAAATACCATCTCTCAAAGTGTCACATATAATTGACTTTTGTTCATATATATAATAATATTTCTGCGAGGAGGCGGTTCCCATCGCTCGAAACATTAGGATAAAAGTTGCAAGAGCTGAACTTGATATGACGCAAAAAGCTCTTGCTGAGGCCGTTGGCATCTCTCGTCAAACGATGAACGCCATAGAACAAGGCGATTATAACCCAACGATCAAGTTGTGCAGGGCTATTTGCAAAGTTTTGGGGAAGTCGCTTGACGACTTATTTGGCGAGGAGGAGTGAAATGAAATCTAATAAACAACTCGATGAAATGCAGGAAAGCAAGCTGTTAAAAATCCAAGAGAAAGGATTTTGGCTGGTCTTTTGGATTTTGTTTGCCGCGATTTTTGTTCAAGCACTGATTGGCATGACCCTGAAAGAAATTGCAGGTGAGATTGTTGTTTTGGTGGCTGCAAGCATCTATATTGCTGCGGCATCCCTTAAAAATGGGTTATGGACAAGAAATATACAGCCAACAATAAAGAGCAATTTAGCTACAAGTATTATTCCTGCACTGATTCTTGGAGTATTTTGGACAATACGCTCCATTGTTATATTGGATAAATCCATTTCAGAAAGCTCCGTGCAGATTGTTATTGCGGTTCTTTCTGCCTATGTGGTCTGTTTTCTGATGCTTGAAATTTTGCGACGAGTATATAAACATCAGCGGGAGAAACTGGATGATGCTGAGGAAGAAGGGAAGGGATGATTATGTTCTGTGAAAAATGGGGTGCAGAAACATGAAGTTGATTTGGAAAGGCAAAATGACCACGGATAACCTTTTCATTCCCGATAACATACCGGATAGTGCAAAAATGCTTTCAAGTGAAAAATACACATGGCTTGCATATCTTTTGGTTGTACCGATCTTAGCGATTGCTTATGCCGGAATAGTGATCCGAAGGCCGTATGTCGTAGGTATGGCCTTTAATAAAATTGCATTTTTCATTGGTGTAGGATTGTCGATCGTTTTTCTTGTTGTGCATGAATTGATACACGCATTATGCTGTCCCAGAGACACTACAGTTTTTGTTTATCTTACTTCTGCTGGGATTGGTTGTGTGCCGGCATGCGGTTTGAAGAAAAACCGCTATCTTCTGGTTGCCTTAATGCCAACGATTGTGTTAGGCGTTATTCCTTTTATTATATGGATATGCTTTCCCGGCATGAATGTCATAATAAGCTCTATTTTGTTTGCGTTTTCTATTGGCAGTCTATCAATGTGTGTCGGCGATATTTATAATGCCTTTCTTGCTGCCCTTAAAATGAATAGGCGCTCCGTTCTTGTTACTTCAAAAACGGACATCTATTACTATAACGAATAACCATTGAGATAGTTTGTCCGAATTGACTTTGAGCAGTTCAGCGCTGGACTGGACAGTTCGGCAATCGCCACATAAGAAAAGCACCGAAATCAAGCGATTTCGGTGCTTTTTGGTGGAGATAAGCGGGATCGAACCGCTGACCTCTTGAATGCCATTCAAGCGCTCTCCCAGCTGAGCTATACCCCCACAGGAACGCGGTTTTCCAACCGGCGAGAGTTATAATAGCAAATGCACGGGAGAATGTCAACCCTAAAATGCAAAAAACTCCGCTTTTTTGCGATTTCTTCCGAGAGCGCCCGCCGTCAGGCAAAAAGGCAGAGCAGCAGCCCGTAAACCACGCTTGCGCCGGTGCCGTAAACGATCACGGGCCCGGCGATCGTGAACATCTTGGCGCAGGTACCGGGGATGAGCCCCTCACGCTTGAATTCCAGCGCGGGCGCGACGATGGAGTTGGCAAAGCCCGTGATCGGCACGAGCGTGCCGGCCCCGGCAAAGCGTGCGATATCGTCGTACAGACCCAGACCTGTGAGCAGCGCGCCGAGAAACACGAGCGAGATCGAAACCGCAGTCCCGGCGCTTTCCGTGTCCAGCCCGAGAGAGATAAAGAGCGCGCGCAGCCCCTCACCCCCGGCGCAGATGAGCCCGCCGACGAGAAAGGCGCGCAGCATGTCCATGCCGAGCGGCGAGCGCGGCTGCTTCTTTTTGATATATTCATTGTATTCTTCGTTCGTCATATTCATAAAAAATCGCCTCCCGTGGGAGTATTCCCGCGGGAGGCGACCGTATGCGTTTAGATTATTATATAATCAAATGTTTTCCTGCCGGATGATCTCGCGGCCCATGAGCACGCCCATGACGGAGACCGTCATCCGCCCGCGCGTCCAGCCGGACGAGTCGCCGGGGCAGTGGAGACGGCGGATGTTCGTGTTGAGATCGGCGTCCATCTTCCCGCGGTTGGAGCAGAACTTCCGCTCGGGGGAGCAGAGCAGCGTTTCGTGCGAGGCAAAGCCCGGCACGACCGGATCGCGTTTCAACGAAAGAGGCGTTTTCCGCAAGCTATGCGCTCGATCAGCGGCCGGAACGGAACGCTCCCGCCGCCGATAAAGGCTGCAGGGACAGCGCGCAGGAAGGAGAAAAGGACGGTACAGCCGAAGCTGAACCGTCCTTTCGATCGGAGATAAGGCAGGCCTGGCGCTATCCTTTTTTCCCGGCAATCACTTCCGTGATTTCTGCTGCGCCCCGGGGTGCTCCTTTTCCCGCCGTCTTTGGTACTCCTCCAGAAACCGATCCAGATAGACCTTGTTGACGGTGGCGGAGATCGTGTTGCGAAGCAGATCCTTTGCGTCGGACTGCGTTTCACCAAGACCTTCCCGCGCAGGAGCTATCCCGAACGCCGCGCCGAGCATGTTTTCAAATTCGTCGCAGAAATAGTCGTAGGCGATCGGAAGGGGATAGCTGTCCTCCTGTATGCTGAACATCAGCCGAAGCCCCTCCAGCGGGACAACGGGTTTGACCACGGCGATAAACAAAAGCCGCGCAAGGTGCTCCGATGGGTATGTCTTTTTTATTGGCGCGGGGATCAGGCTCTGCTTGACGTAATTGCTCACCATGGAGCTTGTCAGTTCCGGCTCCCCCAGCGGTGCAAGATGGGCGTTGACATATCGCACCACCTGCTCCAGATATAGCCCTACATTCGGAATCTGGGCATAGCGCGGCAGACGGAAACTTTCCATATCCTCGATCATTCTCTTCACTTCCTGTTCCATGCTGCCATTATATACGTTTCGCACGGAAAGCACAACGGTTTTGCAAAAATTCTTTAACGGTTTTTTAAAAGCTGTTGACGGAATGATAAAAATCTGATAGAATCCACCCGATCGGCTTTTCAAAACCGGATAAAACGCTTTCTGCGATTCGGAGGATACACAATGAACCAGTTTCGTATTGCGGCAGATTCCAGCTGCAATCTTCTTACGCTGAACGGAGCGGACTTCGTCAGCGTTCCGCTTACTATACGCACCGAAACCGAAGAGTTCCGGGATGATGCTTCTCTGGATGTTGACGCGATGGTCAGCACGCTCCGCAGCACAAGGGGCCGATCCTACAGCGCATGTCCGAATGTCGCGGACTGGGAAAGCGCTTTCGGCGAGAGCGGCGACGTGATCGCGTTTACCATTACAAGCAGTCTGTCGGGCAGCTATAACGCCGCCTGCGTGGCGGGGAAAAACTGCACGGAGCGCAACCCTGCCCGGCGTATCCATGTGGTGGACACCTTTTCCGCCGGGCCTGAGATCACCCTCCTCCTTGAGAAAGCGCTTTCCGAGCAAAGCTCCGGCGCAGGCTTTGACGAGGTATGCGAAAATCTGAAGGCATATCAAAGACGCACCCACCTGCTTTTCGCCTTGGAATCCATGCATAACCTTGCGCAGAACGGCCGGATCAGCAGGCTCACGGCAACGATGGCGGGCGTCCTTGGGATCCGCGCCGTCGGACAGGCCAGCGCCGAGGGAACGCTGGAGATGCTCGGAAAATGCCGGGGAGGGCGAAAGACGCAGCATTTCATGCTGTGCGAGATGGAGCGGCTCGGCTACGGGGGAGGAAGCGTCCGGATCGGTCATTGCCAGAACGAGGCGTTCGCGCAGGAGCTCTGCGCCGAGATCCGGCAGCGCTTTCCGGCGGCGGATGTGAGATGCGATCCTCTGCGGGGACTGTGCAGCTATTATGCCGAGCGCGGCGGGATCATGCTGGGGTTTGAGATCTGAAAAACGAGTGAAATAAACAAGTGCCGCACCGTTGTCGTTGTCGAAACGGTGCGGCACATTCATTATAATATGGCTCCGACGGCGCGGGCGCGGCCGTGCCGGAAAATGCAACGCGGGACAAGCCGTGCGGCAAACGCCGTTACTCTTCCGACAGATCGGCGACCAGCTTGGTGTTGCTGACTGCCAGCGCAAGCTGGAGCTTGTTTTCCAGCCCGGTTTTCTGCAGCATATTCGCCACATGGAATTTGACCGTTGACATCTCGCAGCCCATCTCCGCTGCGATGCGCGTATAGGAGAGGCCGCGCAGCAGATGCCGCAGCACCTTCATCTCCGTTTTGGTAAATTCCGTGCTTTTTGCCATGCCGATCTCCACCGTAGGCGGTGCGTCCGGAAAGACACGCTCGCCGGCCATCGTCCGGCGGACGACCTCCATCAGGCGGTTTTTTGCGGAATCCTTATACCACAGACTGTCCGCCCCCGCCGACTTTGCTTCCTCCAAAACCGCGCCGTCAAGCAGCGAGGTCACAACAACGATTTTTATCTGCGGACGCTCGGCTTTGATCTGACGGACGGCAACCAATCCGTTTTCCCGGTGCTCCGTCTGCACATCCATCAAAACGAGGTCGACGGGGCTTGCTCTGCACACCTCAACGGCCTGCTTCGCGCCGGGAATGGACGCGACGATCTGATTCCCGTCCTCCGCAAGGAAATAGCTTTCCAGCAAGCTTCGGATCATGGTCTGGTCTTCAACGATCACCACTCTCATGCGCTGTTTCCTCCTTTTCCGGCAGACTGAGCATAAGCGAGAAGCGGGGTAAGCTCTGTATCTCCATTCTGCCGCCTGTCTCTTCCACATGGTGACGCAGCATGGATAGACCGCCGCCCTCCGTGATTTTCTCCTTCGGTGCAGCGCCGTTGTTGGTAAGAAAAACGTCGGTGCGGCCGCACATCGGCTGAAAGCGTACATATAGCTCCGTGCCGCCGGCATGACGGGCGCAGTTGGCCGCGCATTCCCGAATTGCCAGCGAGACCGTCTCGCAGAGACTCCGCGATTCCGGCGGCTTTCCCTCCGTCAGAACCCGGACACCCATCTCCGCGGCGCGCCGGACAGCCACCTTCATCGGTTCGGGCGAAGCCGTTATCCGGTTGGAGCGGTAAAGCACCGCGATGGACTGTTCCCACAACGCCGCGCTTGCGCGAAGCTCTTCCAACCCGGCCCGCCGGATCAGCGCGCGGCGCACGGCAAGGATGCTGTGACCGATATCGTCATGCACACGCAGCTTCATGGCAAGGGTCTCTTCCTGCCGGATAATCTCCGGCATCTGCTCAAACAGCCTTCGCATCCGCTCATTCGCTTCCGCCAGCTTTGCGCTTTCCTCCTGCAGATGCTTCTGCCGCCACATAAGCTCCGTGACATCCGCGGCGGTGACCTGCGTATAAGTAAGCCCCGCCGCTGTTTTGATGCTTTCCTCCGCAAAGCGCAGCTCCGTGCCGTCGGAAAACCGGAAAATATAAAGTTGCGGATCCAGACAGCGGACGGTTGGCGGCGGTGAGCGCAGGGCGTCATGCAGCTCCGCAAGCGTCTGAATGCCGCCTTTGCGCAGCTGGCTTGCTATGGCAAGCATTCGGTGGTTAATAAGCCGCACCACGCCGTTTTTATCAAAAAAGCAGACCGCAATGGGCAGACTGTCAAAGCTCTCTTTGATCCTGTCCATATGCTTTTATTTCCCTCCCGATTTCTCCACCCGGAGCATGACATATTGCAGGCCGTCCTCATCCTCTTCCCATTCAAGCGCGGGGAATGGATCTTTCAGATGGCGGAGGGGAGCCTCGCCGGAAATACAGAGATTCATATGCAGCGCATCGCCGACCTCTATGGAAACCAACAGCGAGCGCAGCGATTCAAGCTCTGCTTCCACAACCGCTTCAAAAAGGGAATAGGCCGCCGTTGCCTGCGCAATGGAGAGCTGCCCGTCCCCCTTGATGAGCGCTGAGCACTCCGCGCCATACAGGCAGAGATTTTCCGCAGACTCGTTCAGACAGAGCCGCAGCTCCTGCACGGAAATTGACCCGCGCTGTACGCCGACAAAAATCAGGTTGTTTCTCCGTTTAATATAGGTTCCGATGACGATGATCTGTCCGAGCAGACGCTCTGCCCGCGCCGGGTCATCCGTTTTTTTCAGCTCAGTCAGCCGCTCCTGCAGCATGGCGATCTGCCGGGCAGTCTGCGCCTCCATCATGTCATAGAGACGGTTTTCTTCCGTGAGCTTTAAAAGTCTTGCGTGCTGCGCATTCTCCGCCGCCAAAACGTCGCCTACATCGCGAAGCTCGTCGCACGTCAGCTCCAGCTCCTGCCGGAGCTGATTCAGCTCCGAAACGTCTTCCTTCCAGAACGCCCAGCCGCGGCGCAGCTTATGGCGCTTCAAAAGCGTGTCATCGTCGAGCTGCACGGTATCCTGCGTTATCTGCCGCAGCTCACTTTGCGGAAGCGGCGGCCGCATCGTAGCGGATGCGTGCTTCGTGCAAAAAGTTTCATCCGTGATCTGCACAGGAAGCGTTGTCGCTTCCAGAAGCTCATCGTATCCGCGGTTGGACTGGATGAGTCCGCATTGGATGCAGCTTTCAAAAATGCCGGTAAACATCAGGCACTGGGCGACTGTCATGTCTCCCGCCAGCACCCAGACCCAATGGATCTTTTCGGCATACGCATAAACGTATGCCAGCGAAAGCGCAAACGGCACCAGCGGCAGCCAGCGGACTCTCTTCGTGTGCGGGATACGGCATTTTGTCACGATCATAAAAAGCGAGAGCGCCGCACAAAAGAGCTCCCAGCCGAGCACGAAGAAATAACCTCTCTCATAACGGTACGCAGCGTCCGACAAAATGCCGGACGGAAAGGAAAACACCCGCTGATGCAGATCGTTTGTTAAAACGAGCAGCAGGAGCAGCACCGTCGGCACATACAACAGTTTTGTCCACCGCGGCAAATGAAAGTCCTCCGGCTTTCCCAGCGACTGGGAGACAAATACCGAGAGCATGGGGATAAAGAGGATCGGGACATAGTAAAAATACCAGAGCCAGCGCTCCGCATCTGTATTGGCAATGGAAAACTTGATTGAGCGCAGGAGAAGCCACAGCACCATCAGCATCGAAATCGCCAGCAAATAGCGCTGCACCTGCGTCTGCACAATGCGAACCCAGACAGAGTGGCACCATGCGCTCAGCAGGAAGATATAAATTCCGCTGCGCAAATGGCCGTAAATCGGAGAATGGAGCACCGTTCGGCTGGCATAACGAAGCCACATGGCAAGCGCGATAAGCCCCAGCGCGGCAAGCGCATACAAAAGGCTCTTTTTTGTCGCTTTACTCATTCCGTGCTCCTTCCGGCTCCGCGCGTTCAAATGCAGTATATCATGCAGACAGGAAAAGAGCAATGCGGTTTTGGGCGCTTTGCGGAGAGCGGAGAGGGGGGGATGGCCCGGAACAGAAAATAAATGCAAACCCTATCCAATCGGCGGGGGCGCGAGAGAATACAATCGGCTAATATATAGTTGAAGCATTCTAAAAAGGGAAAGGCGGTGGAGAAGCACAGATGCGAAGAATCGTGCTGGATTTGCAGGGCGGCCTTTTGGCAGAGGCAGTCATGCAGGTGCTTGCGGAATACGATCCGGACTTCATCGTCTATCGCTCTTCAAAACCGGAGGATACGCTTGCGCTTTGCCGAAGCTGTCATGCCAATGTGCTGGTGATGGAGGTCATCCGACAGGGCATCTGGAAGCTGAGCGAGCGGATCAGACTCTGCAGCGCGGTAAAAAAGCTCGGATGGGACTGCAAGGTTCTCCTCCTGGTGGATGAGAACGCGGACGAACAGCTTGCCGCCGAGGTGCGGCAGACGGTGAAGGATCAGCTGGCCGATGATTTTATCTATGCGTCGGTGTCGCCAACGTATCTCGCGGGCGTGATCGACATACTTTGAAAGGAACGGTGAAAGATGAAAAAGCTCCTGCGATTTATTCCGGCGCTCGCGCTCGCGGCGGCGCTGCTCACGGTCACGGCACTTGCATGCTCGCCGGACGACAATAATCCGGAACATCATGAAAACGTTATACAGACCGATGAGAAAAAGCCAACCTGCCTGCAGGGAGGATACTACGAACTGAAATGTACCGTCTGCGGGTGGAGCCGCGTCTTTTCCATCGGCGACATCGTGCCCCACGAATTCGGGCCGTGGGAGATCGTTAAAGAGCCCACCTGCACAAAAGCCGGCGAGAAGCGAGCCTATTGCAGTACATGCAACAAGTGGTACCCAGAGCTCGTGCCGGCAACGGGCCACAGCTGGTATAAGTACTATACAAAAGAGCCTACCTGCACCACGGCAGGAGAATACTACACCTACTGCCGGAATTGCCCTGCGAGCCAGGGGCGCTCCACAGAACCTGCCACGGGACACTTTTGGGTCGTCTGGAAGCAAGTATTCGCTACATGCACCACGCCGGGATATACCGAATTTGTCTGCGACGACTGCGGCGCGGATGGGGGGACCACCACGACGCCCGCCAAGGGACACAGCTTCGGCGCGTGGTTTACCACAACGCAGGCCACCTGCATGGAGGAAGGCATGCAGAAGCGGGAGTGCGCAACCTGCGGCGCGACGGAGAGCCGCGGCATCCCTAAGACGGGACATAAATTCGGCGCGTGGTTCACCACAACGCAGGCCACCTGCATGGAGGAAGGCATGCAGAAGCGGGAGTGCGCAGCCTGCGGCGTGACGGAGAGCCGCGGAATCCCCAAGACGGAACACGCCTGGAACGAAGGGACGATCGTCCTGGCGCCGACGACGGAGCAGGAGGGCGTTAAGGAATGGGTGTGCACGGCGTGCGGCATGGTGCGCACAAGACCGATCCCCAAGCTCACGTCGGGAGGGACGACCGCCGCGCCTGCTGCCTCGCCCACGGCCGCGCCGACGCCATATAGTAATTATACCAAAATTAATGAGATAAGTCTATGAATACGCAGAAAAA
>OGYO01001366.1_pt1 | contig 13370 bp, 13 predicted proteins | sample 1576561 | NCBI WGS metagenome assembly OGYO01 (sample SAMEA3541507, study PRJEB24748) | human gut metagenome | biome: human gut; feature: human-associated habitat; material: faeces | place: China | collected 2012 | reverse complement strand
ATTTTGGCATCAGAGACTCTTTTGTACCGTCATATCGCTTATTCCAACGCATCAGTGAGGCTTTTGAAACATGATATTTACGACAGATGTATCTTACATCGCCTGTCTGACGGTATGTTTCGACTGCATGAATCTTCGTGCTTAGTTCATGCGGCAAATATCTCTTGCTTTTTTTTGCATTCTGTGCTATACTTTCCATAAAGTGATTGAGTTCCTTTCTGTTGGGTTTAGTGTGGTAACTTTATTTTAACAGATCTCAATCACTTTTTCTATACCCTTGAGGTCTCACTTCTATTGTAACACTACAATAAAATAGGCAAAATATCGAGCTGTACCGTTGCATTTTGTTTCGTGATGTGCTATAATTATTTTGAGTAAGTGTTTTTATTGAGGTGTACTATGAGTAATTACAACGCAATTGACTTGTTTTGTGGCTGTGGTGGATTGTCATACGGCTTTGAAAGTGCAGGCTTTAACATTCTGCTGGGCATAGATAACGACCAAATGGCTCTTAATGTATTTGAGCATAGCCATAATGGAGCAAAATCTATATGCGGAGACATTACTCAGTTAAGCTACTCTGATGTAAAAAACATGATTGGTGACAAAAAGATAGATATAATCATTGGCGGTCCTCCTTGTCAGGGAATGTCTCTCTCCGGACCGAGAAAGTTTGATGATCCTCGTAATAAGCTCTATTTATCCTATATCAGATTCGTTGAAGAAATCAGACCCGAAGCCTTTGTCATTGAGAATGTTCCTGGGCTTGTCAGTCTTTTCAAAGGACAGATAAAGGATAGTATTATAGAGCGACTTACCGCTTTAGGATATAATGTTCAGTACAGAATTCTTTGTGCTGCCGATTACGGTGTTCCTCAGAGCAGACGAAGAGTGGTCTTTGTAGGACTTAAAGATAAGAAATTTGATTTCGATTCTATTCTCAAAAAGGATATCGTAACTTGTGAAATGGCTCTTTCCGATCTTCCGCCACTGATTGACACATTGGGCGTTGATCCTGATGAATACGCAACCAAGCCTTTAAATCCATATCAGAAGCTTATGCGTAAAAAATCTGGTACAGTAAGAAATCACATCGCTGCTTCTCATTCGGAGAAAGTAAAGCATATCATTTCTTTAGTTCCTGACGGCGGTAACTATAAGGATCTGCCCGAGGAGTTTATCAACACTCGTAATTTCCATATTGCTTGGACAAGATTTCGGAGTGACAAACCTTCACCGACAATTGATACAGGTCATAGGCATCATTTTCATTATAAATACAACCGTGTACCAACTGTAAGAGAATGTGCAAGGCTTCAGTCTTTTCCCGACGATTTTATCTTTGAGGGAAACAAGACTCAGCAATTCAGACAGGTAGGAAATGCTGTTCCCCCTTTAATGGCTCAGGCTATTGCGGAAGCATTGCTTAAATATTTGGAGTGATCATATGAAATATAAAATCCCCGATGAGCTCTATTTCAGAATTCATCATGTCAGACCTCGTTTCAAGAATGATGTTGAGAACGTTCTTGCATTTATGGCAACAGAGATTTCAAAAATGTCGGCAGCGGATAAGGAAGTATTTGCTGACGAGTTGAATAACGCAATATACCGTTACCCTGGCAACAGCGTCAAGGAGCTAAAAACTATAAATAACTGGAGAACTGAAATATCCGCTTTATTCGGCTTTCTTGAATTTAATGGTAATATCACAAAGCCCGGTCGCAGAGCAATAGAGCTTGCAAAGAAAGAAGATCTTGTTGAATTCTTCAAGTATTATCTGTATAACTTTCAGTATCCCGGAGCACATTTGAAAGTACAGGAAATATCTAAACAGATAGAAGCTGGAATTCACTTTAAGCCAGCTCAATATATTCTTTCTGTGCTGAAATATGCAGAGGAAAGCACAGGAAAAAGGCAGTACATCACAAAAGCCGAAGCCTGTCATTGTATCTTTAATGATCTCAGATGTACAAGAGATAACGAATCACCTGAAAAGGTGTGGAAGCGTATCACTGCAAACAGAGATAATAAGGTTGAGTATGACGAAACGGGCGATGTTATAAGGTATGCAGGCGATATTCTTGATTATATGGAGATTGCCAATCTGATTGTTGTATATGGTGGAAAGAATTATTATATCAATACGCTTGAAAACGAAGCTATATTGAAATTTGTTAATTCCACTGAATGGTTCTGTCAGTATGACGAATTTATAAATATAAGAACCGCTACTTATGCGGGAATCAATTCTTACTATGAAGATTGGTTTGCTTATGTGAACCGTGATATTACTGAAACCGATTTTGAAACCGATCTTCTTGCATTTATTGCTAATGATCCCGAGGAATATCAGGAACTTAGAAAGCAGACCTATGCTGTCATTGACAAAGCGCTTGAAGATACTGAGGGACTCAGGACAAAAGATATTGGTGATATGGGCGAAAGTCTTGTACACTCTCATGAGTGCCAACGTGTCAAGATTGGCGGACGTGCAGACTTAATACATCTTATCAAGCGTATTCCGACACAGTTTGCAGTAGGATATGATATTCAGTCCGTTGAACTTGACGAACGTAAGAGATACATAGAGGTTAAAACAACGATAAGTTCTAAACCATTGCATTTCAATAAGGTTCATCTTACGCCAAATGAATGGAACACAGCAAGTTCTATGAAAGATCGTTACTTTGTTTATCGTCTAATGATAAGCAAAACTGAAAAGAAACTGTTCTTGATACAAGACCCTGTCGGGCTTTATAAGAAAGATTTGATTGAAATGGTACCGAAAGACGGTGCAGATATAACTTTCAGCACAAATAAGGCTGAAATAGGCAATTTTGAGGAGTTGTTGACATGGGTAGATTAAAAGTTGCGTCTCTTTTCTGTGGCTGTGGAGGCACAGATATGGGACTGTTGGGAAATTTCACCTTTTTAGGGAAATACTATCCAAGCAACAATATGGAAATAGTCTATGCCAATGATATAGACGATAATGCTTGCAGGCTGTTTGAGGAGAATTTTGGAATAAAACCTGATAACAGGGATATTCGTGAAGTTAAGTCTAAGGAGCTTCCTGATTTTGATATTCTTACGGGAGGGTTTCCCTGTCAGTCTTTCTCAATAGTTGCTCAGAACCCTAAGCGCCTTGGCATAAAAGATGACCGAGGAAAGTTGTTCTTTGAGATGTGCCGTATTCTTCGTGAAAAGCAGCCTATGTGTTTTATCGCTGAGAATGTAAAGGGCATTATGTCGGCAAATAAGAAAGAAGCATTTCCGCTTATAATAGAGGAATTTGAGAAAAGTGGTTATACAGTGACGCATAGCCTGCTTAATGCTGCCAATTATGGTGTTCCACAGAAGCGTGAGCGTGTAATCATAGTTGGTTTCAGAAATGATCTTGGCATTAAGTTTGAATTCCCGAATATGCCTATTACCGAGGAAAACGAATATGTGCCTCTTGAGAAGGTAATAGATACCGCCGTTGCAGAGAAATACTTCTTTAGCGAACGAGCAGTTCAGGGTATGATGAAAAACAGAGAGACTATGAATAAGGGCAGAGCGCAGGATATTACAAAGCCTTGTAATACAGTAGGCTCACATCTTGCAAAGGTATCTCTTAACAGTACCGACCCTGTCTTAATGGTCGACGGCAGATACAGAAGGTTTACCCCTCGTGAAGTCGCAAGGATACAGTCGTTTCCTGAGCAGTTTTCATTAGTCGGAACAGAATCAGCACAATATCGTGCTTTAGGAAATGCTATTCCGCCTGTTATGTTCTGGTATGTGGCAAAAGAAGCATATTCATTCATAAAAGAATTAAAATAAAACCGAGGAAATGTTCTATGGATATAAATGAGTTCATAAGAAAAATTGAGTCTGAAAAGCCGTCAAATATAACAAAAGTGTTCTTTTCAAGAAAGAACACTGCCGGTAACAAGTATATCACACATCAACCATCTGTTTCTAACGATGTTCAGTATAGTATTTTGGATACCATTCTACCTTATGTTAAAAACCAACTAAAAAACAACATAGTTCCATATAACCCTGTAGGAACGGTTGATGGAAATATTGAAAAAATAGGTATAGCCGATATTGACGGATTGCAAAAGTTTAAAGATAGTTTATCGGATGACAACCTTAATACAGATATGTCAACAATGAGAATTGACAAAATTGGTTTCTATTGTATAAGAATACAGATTGATGAAGATGTAATGTTTGTCTTTAGACAATTTCAAAAGCTTGTAAAACTGCGAAAAGGCTTATTAACAAGATTGATTGATAATGAATTAAACACAACTGAAAGTGATTTTTTAGGGATAGACGAGTTTACTGATATTATTGTTTATTCTGAAGATATGTATATTTTAAATCATATTGGACTGGAAAGAATTTTCAACTATAAAGATGTGTTTTTAAATAAAACAAATGCGGCATTAACCGAAATTGAGAATAAAAATGTTATATTAAATTTCGATCAATTTACAGACGATTGCAGAAAAGATGTCCGCATCATGAAACGTTTTACAAGCATTATGGCAAATGGACGCCTTCCTCTTTTCTTTGAAAACTATGATAAAGTTCCCAGTATAGTTGAAGAATTAGGGCTGGATATAGAGTTTGATGATGAGAACAAATTGATATATAGGGAAAAATCACAGTTGTTTCATATTATTAATCTATTATCAGATGCATATTTCAAATCTCTTTTAGCTCAGCGTCCAGGAGTTGCAATGATTGAGGGTGAAATATAATTGACTAAACTGTCGAATTGGATTATTTATACAGCTTCTTATTTTCCAGTTGCTGTCTTTCAAGTAATAAGGTTTATTATACTTATAATCAATGACGTTAATGATGCTAATAACGCTTCAAAGCAAGCAACAATTATAGACATAATAAAAGCTCAGGATATTTCACAACTCATTATTATGATCTTGTCAATAATATGGATTATTGATTTTATAGCATTTACTTTCTTAACGGTTAAAATGAAAGCAAATGAACGAGTATACAGTAGAATAAAGAATAACTGCATAATCGATATGGTTGGTTTTTTGGGTTTTTATGTATTATCAATACTTACTATTGAAAGTGATTACTTATGGATTATTATAAATATAATAGGGCATTTAATTGTCGGTGTCTTTTTAACAAAGTCAGAAAAACTATACCTGTGTCCTTCTTACTTGTTCTTAGGATATATTTTATATGAAACTGAAAATGATCATAAAATTTTAGTTAGACTTAGTAGAGAAAAGTATAACATACTTTTAGATGATAGTGCAAATGGCATTGAAGCAAAGCAACTAACTGTCAGTTCTCATATAGTCCAAATAAAAAAATAAATTAGATGGAAACATAAGAACGGCTGCACTCAAAGGCACAGCCGTACCAAATCAAATATAAACCATACACTCAAATATTGCTTCTCTCGCCATACCGACAAAGCAATTCTCCAGACCGTGCATCTTTTCAGTATCACCGCTAAGAACGGCAACCTGATAGCAACTATCGTTCTTCTTCCAAAGCTCCACCTGACGTGAGATAGCTTCGCCGACTTTCAGTTCCAGCTCATCGAGGTACTGAATGATCCTGCCCTCGTTGACGAGCCTGCGAAGCCTGTCGGGGTACTTGCTGTCGGAATAGTGGAGATGATACCTGATGAAATCGGTGTTGTAAGTCTTGCTCTCCTCGGTGAGCGTGCCAGGATTGAAGTGGGTAACTGTCATGGTATTGGTGTCAAGTCTCCAAATTGGTACATTCTTCTTTTTCTGAGGGTTATATGTGGTTTGTTCGCTCTTGTATCTGCTCATAAATTTATCCTCCATATCGAAATATTATACAAGGGTATGTCGGATATTTTGTCCGCTAAGAGTGCAAAAACTTAGCATAAAACAGCGTAAACGAATTTTTGTAGTATGTTTTAAAGTGCCGTATTTTCGGGAATTTTTGCATACTTCAACGAACTGCAATAAGTGTGCCGAGATTTTCAATTCCCGTACGGGTCACCAGTTAACTAATCCGGAAATTGCGTAAATGCGTAGTTTCCGGTTTTTCTTTTATCGCAAAAATCCACGATATTATATAGGCAGACACTTTGATTAGAAACAGCGGAGGTAAAAAAATGCTTCTCATGAATGACACAGCTCCATGCAAGGTTTGAGGACGCTGCATGGAGGATAACTATTAATGTCCTCGGACTTTGCATTCTGGATAAATAATATCAAAGGAGCAAAGTCAAATGAAGAAATTAAAATCATATATCATGTTGTGGGCGACACAATCGCTCTCTGCACTCGGCAGCGGAATGACAAGCTATGCACTTGTGCTTTGGCTTTATCTGAACAGCGGCTCGGCGTTTAAAACCGCCATGCTTTCGATATGCTCGTATGCGCCCTATGTGCTGATGAGCATTTTTGCTGGTACGCTCAGTGACCGTTGGGATAAGAAGAAAACAATGCTTGTCTGTGACCTTATCGCTGCGCTAAGCACGATAGCAGTCCTTTTTTTAATCAGGACGGGCAGCTTGCAACCATGGCATTTGTATCTGATAAACGCCATAAATGGTCTGATGAACACAGTTCAGCAGCCTGCAAGCGAGGTGGCTGCAACTCTGCTAACGCCAAAGGAGTATTACCAGAAAACAAGCGGAATGCGCTCATTTTCCCAATCGCTGAATTCGATACTCACGCCGATAGTTGCAACAGCACTGTTTTCATTCGCAGGCATTGGAATGGTAATAGCCGTTGACCTTTCAACATTTGCGATAGCGTTCATCACTCTCGCAGTATTTATAAAAATTCCCGAAACGCAGAAAGCAGATGAACGGAAAGAGGGCGTTCTGTCTGCTTCAATGGCAGGATTGAAATGGCTTAAAGAAAATCCGCTTATTCTGAAGCTGATACTCTTTCTGTCCTGCATAAATCTTGTTGCTTCGACCTATGACACGGCACTTCCTGCGATGATACTTTCAAAAGCAAACGGCGGTCAGATCGTTCTTGGCATCATCAACACCTGTGTTGGTATCGCTTCGCTTTTGGGCAGCGTTCTGGTGACATTTTTGCCTACACCGAAAAATCGAGTAAGGGCTATATGCGCAGCATTGCTTATCTCGATGAGTACGGAAAATTTTATGCTTGCATTCGGGAAAACACCACTGATATGGTGTATTGGCACAATACTTGGTTGGATCGTCATACCATATATGAACGCAAACATGGACGTGATTTTCCGCAACGAGATACCGACAGATATGCAGGGGCGGGTCTATTCCTGCCGCAACACGCTGCAATTCTTCACGATACCGATAGGTTTTTTGCTTGGCGGCTTGTTTACGGATAAGGTGTTTGAACCGTTTATGGCAGGCAATACATCACCGCTTTGGAATGCATTGTTTGGTGAGGGTAAAGGTTCGGGGACGGCTATGTTGTTCTTTGTAATAGGTATTGTAGGAGTGATGATCTGCATTGTATTTTCAGCTTTACTGAACAAGCACAAATGGAGTGAGAATAACTGATTCAGATTTCCAAAGACTTCTATTTTTATATGCCGTTGCATCCGTATTTCCCGGCATAAGCACAGCACTTAAAAAACCCTCTAGACTTTCCGCCAAAAATATGCTATAATAGAACCACCGAATTCTGAACCGAAAGGATATTTTTCATGAAACGTGTGGTTCTTTTTGCGGCCTCGGCTGCAACACTGGTACAATTTACGAAAAATGATCTCACAGCGCTCCAGACTCTGGGCTGTGAGATCCATATGATCTGTAATTTGCAGAAGCCGAATCTTTCGCCGGCTGCACTTCATGACTTTAATCAGGCGTACCCGAAACTCGTGTGGCATGACCTGCCCTTTTACGACAGCATCCATAGGCTGCGGCAGAATCAGAAAGCATCCCAGGAACTGGGCGCACTGCTGGATGAAGTAAAACCCGATCTGCTCCACTGTCACGGCACGATTGCCGGGCTATATGGTCGGAAAGCGGCGGAAAAGCGGCAGATCCCTGTGTTCTATACCGCTCACGATTTCCGGGTATACCGTGGCTGTATCCCGGTAGAACGATTGTTCTTCGGGATGCAGGAGCGGCGTCACAGCAAGTGCACAGAGGTGATGTTCACCGTCTGCCCAGAGGATGCTGCCTATGGGAAAAAGCATCTCCATGCCAAGAAAGTGGTTTCCCTGCCGGATGTGGGGCTGGACTATGAGAAATATGCCACGCCCAAGCGCAGCCGGGGAGAGGTGCGAAGAGAACTGCATATTCCTGAGGATGCTGACCTGATGATTTCCGTGGGAACGCTGCGGATGCAGAAACGTCTCCGGGTGGTATTGCAGGCAATGGCACGGCTAAGGGAACTGGAAAATCTCCACTATATTATCTGCGGCGAAGGACCGGATATGCTGTTTCTACAAAAGCTGGCCCAGAAGCTTCACCTGACTGAACGGGGGCATGACAGTTCTGGTATCGGTATTTCTGATAAAGAGAAGAAAGAGGAGGAAGTTGAATGAAAAATAAGAGAATAAACCTATTGCTTATTCTATGTTTTAGTCTGATATTTTTTATAACTTCTTTCGATTGCGCGTATGCGGCAGAGGAGAACGGCAGTTTGAATATTATACTAACTTATGAACGGCAAGCGATAGACGGCGCCGAATTTTCTGTTTATCAAGTTGCTAAGTGGAATGAAAAAGAGAGTCGGCATACAGTAAAAGCGCCGTTTCGATGGAACGGGGATTTTGTAAATATTAAAACGGCTGACGATCAGTTAAAATTATCGCTTTATTTTGAAAAGCAAAGCCGTAATATAAAAGAAATGATGAAAGGGGAAACCGGAGATGACGGTACGGCAAAATTTACAGATTTGAAAGATGGGATTTATCTTGTGGTACAGACAGGATCATCCGGAAAAGCAAAAGACTTTACTAATGTACAGCCTTTTTTAGTTATCATTCCTCAATTTGAAAATGGAATCCAGAACAGGGTGGTGAATGCAAAACCGAAAACTGAGATACAAAGGAAAGAAAAACCCGAGATACCTCCACAAACACCACCGGATCTATCTCCTAAAAAACGTCCTCAAACAGGAGATATTACAAATATGTTTCGGTGGAATGGAGTCTTGATGTTAAGCAGCGGTATGCTGCTGCTGTTTTTCAGGATCAGGCAAAAAAGCAAAATAGGGGAGGAGAGCGTTGATGAAAAAGAATAATTTGCTAATAAAGCTTTTAACCCTGTTAATAATTATAGCTGCTGTCCTGCCGGTGTTTTATATGCCTGCATATGCGGTGGAAGAAGAGTATGGAACACAAGATATATCTGATCATGGGATAAGCGAACAAGGAGAAAACATCACTTCTTCCGAATCGGAAACATCGTATGTTGAAGAGGGAAACAATGTATTTGACATCGTTCCGAAAGGATATACATTGAAAGCGGTTCAAACAAGGTCTGTTGAGTTTATCATACAGTATCCCCCGGGGCAGCCGACAGGAAATGTAACATACGAATTGAAGAAAGAAATAAATAACCGGGAAATAGTAGTAAAGAGAGGAACACTAAATAAGTCACAGAAAAAAATTACTTTTAAAGATTTAGAATTAAATACGCCATATAAGTTTTATTTGACAAAAGTTCCGAATGGATATGGAAAACCGGACGGTTCTGTGGCAGAGTTTTATTTTGACAACGACGGGATTCATTTTACAAAAGGTGAATCAGGTATTGCTTTGACGATGACTACTGCGTATGTTCATTTTATTGTACAGAATACTTCCGGACTGCCTGTAGGAGGAGTAGTACGATATGCATTAAATAAAGTGAAAGGTAATCAAGAAACTCAAATTAAGGCAGGAACGGCAGACAGGGCAACCGGGAAAATTATTCTTGAAAAATTAGAGTGGAACACTCCGTATAAACTTTATTTGAGAACAGTTCCAAAAGAATATGAAAGACCGAACGATTCCGTGGCAGAGTTTTATTTTGACAGTGAAGGGATTCACTTTATAAAGGGAAGTACAGCCGTTGTTTTAAAGAAGAATAATGAGCAGAACAACAACGGACAGGACGCCCCATTGGAGGAAGGACAATATTATGGATTTACAGGAGAAGACAGCAGAATAAAAATATCGAAGGAGTATAATATAGCGACAGGTACAGATGCATTTTGCTTTGGCGCTAACAAGGATTTTCCTAACTTTGGTAATAAAGCTGTTTACAATGAATTAAGTACCAGCGCCGAAACGCTCTTTCAATTAGCGGAAAATCCGAGGAAGAAAAATCCGAAAGAACTTTATGATTCAGTAAGAAAGGTGATTTATTATTGCGAAATGCATAAAAAAGAACTTTTAACTGACCATCAATTAGGCAGCGATGCATTCTGGTTTGGAAGCAATGATAAAGAAAAAGGATATTATAAGGCTTTGCAGGAGGCAATCTGGTATTATTCAGATAGTATTGACGGCTTGAAAAGCTATTCATCTGGCAGTGTGGGTTATCATATTATGAAAAAAGCAGTTAAACACATTATTCAAGAAAGTGAGAAAGTATCGGATGAAGATATGGAATGTGTAAAGCTTAAAATGTATAATTCTTCTATGCTGGGCGATCACAACAGTCCGCTCCAACCGTTAATTGCGTTTGAAATAATAAACAAAACAGATATAAAGGTGCAAAAAGTCAATAAAAGCGGTGAAAGTCTGGAAGGGGCTGCGTTCAGACTGGAAAAACTGGGGGATGCATCGTTCACCCCGGTAGAAATGGGAAATGAATCAGCTATTTCGGATTTTACGTTTAAATGTTTGGACGCAGGAGAATACCGTCTTACAGAAATCAAAGCGCCATCAAATTATATTCCTTTGGAAGAACCGATTCTATTTACAATAATAGAAGAAAGCAACGGTGTATTTAAAATTAAATTAAATACAGAGAATTCTAAAGTAACGTTAGAAGAGGGGACGTTGACGATTAAAGTTGCAAATGAAAAGACTGTAACGACAGAGATCACTGTGGATAAAAAATGGTTTAGAGCTGACGGAACTGAGTTTCACCCTCAGGATGGGGAGATTTCTTATAATCTGATACAGGTTTTGACTACGGAAGGAGGGGAATCTTCCGAAAAAATATATAAATCGGGAGAAACATTGACAAGTCAGGACGGTTGGCAAAAAACTTACTCAAATCTGCCGGCGGCAGACATAAACGGCAATGGAGAAAAAGAAATCTGCACGTATTATGTGAAGGAGATTTTGATTGCAGATTATAGTACAAGCTACAGTAACGGCAGCGTCGGTGAATCAGAAGATCCGTCGGCCGCGGCGCTTTCGTCGGGAACTATCACTGTTAAAAATACGGAAAAGATGAAATTCATATTACCTGAAACAGGTGGAACGGGACGTGGGATTCTGTACATTGCAGGAGTGTTTCTGTTAGGGATTTCTATGATTCTGTTAGGCAATAAAAATAGTTCTTTTTATGAATGCTTACATAAGAAAGGGTGACTTTTTGTATGAATTTGGATGAGCGGGATTTAAAAAAGATCAAATCTTTACATGTTATGTTGAAAATGCCAATATGGATATTGGAAAAAGAAACAAATAAAGTTTTAAAAAGCTATGAATCAATTTATAAGCATCCTATTTCTTACGGATTCAAAGAAAAGAATATCTCAGAAGAAACAGTGCAGTTCTACAGTGGAATATTAAATGAAATTTTTTTGTGCCTGTGGTATAAGGATATAAAAATAGTAATAGGCGCTTTTAGAATTAATAATGTTACAAGGGCAGATTTTTCACATGTTTATAATAATATGGATGATGAAAATAAGAAAAATTTGTCAGAAACCGAGTGTTGGGAATATTATGAAGCGCTTCCGGTATATCCGTTGGGGGATATCAGAGATTATTTGATCCTTTTAGGGTTTTTGTTTGATATGGATCTGGAAGATATCTATTCGGAAGGATTGCACGAGCAAGTAGCGAAAAACAAGTTAGAACTGGAGAAAAAGCCATCTGAAGAAGAGGTATATGACACTTTCCGTGTAGAGCGATATACATTTTATTATGAAAATAAGATCATGAACCTCGTAAGTCAGGGAGATATTCAATTATTAAAAAGTGGTCTTACAGAATTAGGAACGAGTGTTTTACCGATTTTAACGAGCAGTTCTTTAAAGACGGAAAAAAACTATACTGTTATTATTTTGGAAAAGCTGGCATCGTTGGCGATTCAGGTAGGAAAGGATATCGTGTCAGTAATCAGGCTGAGAAACTTTTATATCAAAAAGGTAGAAGAGCAAACAGAATTTGTAGGAGTTTTGGCTACGAGAGACAGCGCGATCATTCATTTTACAGAAGAACTTCACGGTGTATCGAATCAGGCAAGAACATCCCTCATCCGGTGTGTTCTGCAATATATTAATCTGAAAATCTATGATAACATCAAGGTGACGGAGCTTGCAAAACAATTTTATTTATCAGAAAGCGCGCTTCGCAGCAGATTTAAAGAAGAGATAGGCGTACCTATTAACGAATATGTAAATAAAAGAAAGATTGAAGAATCAAAGATGATGATCTGGTCGGGAATTCCGGCAGGAGAGATAGCAAGGCGCTTGAGTTTCTATGATCTGTCTCATTATTATCGTACTTTTAAAAAATACACAGGCGTGACACCACAGCAGTTTAGAGATACAAATATCATAGGACAGGAAATGTAATAATAGGCGAAAAGTTTGAGTAAAATCAGCTTTTCGCCTGTTTTGTTTTTGTAAATATCGGGTGTTTGGTAATTAAGAAGAAAAAAATGTTGTTATGTACACGAGGTGGTCAAACGGTACATTGAAGCGGGGGGGGGTAATAATATATGCTAACTCTAAAGCAAAATAATATAAAAGCTATACAGTTTTATATACACGGAAAGGAGGGGGGATATGCAGTTAAACAGAACAACAGATTACGTAGTAAGGATTGTGTACTTTTTAAGCAATGAAAACAGGATATTTACTTCTGAAGAGATTTCCGAGGCAATAGGGTGTTCAAGAGGTTACGTTATATCAATTTTAAGAAAATTATCGAAAGAAGGACTAGTGGAGGTGATCAGAGGAGTAAAGGGCGGTTTTCGGTTAAAGAAAAGACCGGACGCAATCAGTTTGTTTGATGTGATAAAAATCATGGAAGATACTATTTGTATCAATCAGTGTTTGAATGAAGAGGAAAATTGCAATCTAAAAGCAACCGATTACTGCCCGGTGAGACGGTTTTATCTTTCATTGCAAGAACAAATAGAATCGGAGTTAAAACATATGACATTTGAAATGCTGAGAAAATCGGGGGGGCGCTGGTATTAAAATCAGCATGTCCCGAAATTT
>OGYO01001353.1_pt1 | contig 13428 bp, 12 predicted proteins | sample 1576561 | NCBI WGS metagenome assembly OGYO01 (sample SAMEA3541507, study PRJEB24748) | human gut metagenome | biome: human gut; feature: human-associated habitat; material: faeces | place: China | collected 2012 | reverse complement strand
CTGCAAAAACAAGGACTTTATACATTCTTATATCCCCTTGGTGTAACCATCTTATGGTTGATTTCCTTTGTCTGCGAATTTCCGATAAATACAGTTGTAAACATATCTACCTGTGTATCTCTCAGTTCTTTTAATGTCATTACATTGGCTGTTTCGCCTTCTCTTGCGATATTAGAAACAGTTCCACAGATCGTATCCGGTGACTTATATTTCATCATCAGGTCGCATGCTTTCTGCAGATAATCATGGCGTTTCTTACTGGATGGATTATAAAGACATACGACAAAATCTGCCTGAGCTGCAGCCAGAAGGCTTTGTGCAGCAGCGCCCGGAAAGTCAGATCGTGACGGACAAGGTTTGGCACGAGCTTGCCTTCGGACTTGAAAGCCTCGGACTTCCCGCGGAGGCGATACGCCGCCGCGTGTGCGAAACCGCCGCTTACTTCGGCATTGAAGCATGGTTCCGGCAGAACACGGCGGAGCTTTCCGGCGGTCAGAAGCAGCTTCTGAATCTGGCGGGGGTCATGGTCATGCAGCCGAAGCTGCTTCTGCTCGACGAGCCGACCGCTCAGCTTGACCCGATCGCGGCGGCGGATTTTATCACTACGCTTCACAAGCTGAACCGCGAGCTCGGGATAACCGTTCTGCTTGTCGAGCATCGGCTTGAGGAGGTGCTGCCTATCGCCGACCGCGTTATCCTGATGGAGGACGGGGCGATCGGTTTCGACGGCTCGCCGCGCCGCTTTGCCGACAGCCTCAGCCGGAACGGAGAACATCCGATGGCATCGGCTCTTCCCGCATCGGCGAAGATTTTCCGTGATCTCGGTGAAAGCGGGGAATGCCCGCTGACTGTGCGCGAGGGAAGAGACTTTATTTCCTCGACCTTTGAAAACCGCATCCGCACCCTGACCGAAAAAAGCGTTCCCGAACGTTCGGAGAAGACCGTGAGGGTGCAGGATATACGGTTTCGCTATGCAAGGGAGAGCGCGGACATCCTGCGCGATGTTTCGCTTGACGTTTGCCGCGGCGAGCATCTCTGCCTTCTCGGCGGGAACGGTACCGGGAAAACCACGCTTCTCGGGATTCTGTCGGGTGCGCTGAAGCCGTATCACGGCACGGTGACGCTTGACGGAAAAAAGCTCGGCGCGTACAGCGCCAAAGACCTATATCACAAAAATATCGCGGTTCTGCCGCAGGATCCGCAGACCGTTTTTCTGAAAAAGACGGTCTGCGAAGACCTTAGTGAGACATGCCGTGCGATGGAATACGACCGTGCGGAAAGCGAAGAGCGTATCGCGGAGATCGCGGGAAAGCTCGGGATCGGCACTCTGCTTGACCGTCATCCGTATGACCTGAGCGGCGGCGAGCAGCAGAAAGCGGCGCTTGCCAAGCTTCTTCTTCTGCAGCCGAAGCTGCTTCTGCTCGATGAGCCGACCAAGGGTATCGACGCTTACGGCAAGGAGCGTCTTGCGGATATTCTCGGCGATCTGAAGAACGGCGGCATCACGGTCGTTACCGTGACGCATGACGTGGAGTTTGCCGCCGCATACGCAGACCGATGCGCGTTTCTGTTCGACGGCGAGATCGTTTCGACCGATACGCCGAACGTGTTTTTCGCGGGCAACACCTTCTACACGACCGCTGCGCACCGCATATCGAAGGACATTTTCGATAACGCTGTTTTGTGCGGCGACGTGGTCGAACTGTGCCGCATGAACGGAAGAAAAGGGGGGCGCCGTGAGAAGTAATTTTCGAAAGATCGTTTTCCGGATTGCCCTTTGGTTCGGCATGATTGCCGTCGTGTTCGGCGGAGCGCTGCTGTTTCGCGGGAAACATTATGCGTGGATATCCCTCTGCGTATCAGTGCTTGTTCTCGTGCCCGTGTTCCGCTCTTTCGAAAAGCGCGACACCTCGTCAAAGGAGCTTGTCATTCTCTGCGTCATGATCGCCATTTCGGCAGCCGGGCGGTTCATTTTCGCATGGCTTCCGGGATTCAAGCCGGTGACCGCGATCACCGTGATCACGGCGATGTGGCTCGGAAGGGACGCGGGATTTGCGGTCGGCGCGCTGTCCGCGGCGGTCTCGAATTTCTATTTCGGACAGGGACCGTGGACTCCGTTTCAGATGCTCGCATGGGGGCTGATCGGCTTTTCGGCGGGCGTGCTTGCGGGACCGATGAGGAAAAGCCGCGCCGTGCTGTGCGCTTTCGGCGCGGCGGCGGGGGTGCTGTTTTCGCTGCTTATGGACATCTGGACGGTGCTGTGGGCAGACGGCACGTTCAACCTCGCGCGTTACGCCGCCGCGGTCGTATCGGCGCTGCCGGTAACTGCGGAATATGCGGTGTCAAACGTGATCTTCCTTTTGATTCTGGCAAACCCCATCGGCGAAAAGCTCGAGAGAATGAAGAAAAAATACGGACTGTTTGTGTCGGCTTAGCGCAGGCAAGGCGCGCCGACATCGTTCGGCGATGTGATGCCGGGCGAACGCATCGACGGATAAAACGGGGAGCAAAGGCTCCCCGTTTTATTTTGCCGAAAAATCGGAAACTTTCGCCTCGAAGCTGTTGACAAAACGGAGAAACGGGACAAATTGCAAAACAGACGGCGCGAGACATTCGGCGGGGATTTAGTCGGCGCACGGAATCACCGCCGAATCGGATTATAATATAATTTTACATTGCGCATCTTGACAAAATATGATGCTTTTATTATAATAATAACGCACGATATGCAACGCGCAGTGCGCATTCGTGCCCTGACGAACACTTCGTCGTGATCCGTCATTTGTTATGATACATACATAATCGGTGAAAGAGGTGTAATATGAAAAAACTTAACGGGATCGTGTGGGGGATCGTGCTCGTCGCGGCGGGCGTTCTCCTCGGACTTAACGCATTCGGGATAACCGATATAGACATATTTTTCGACGGATGGTGGACGCTGTTCATCATCGTGCCGTGCGCGGTGGGGCTTATAACCGACCGCGACAAATTCGGCAGCCTGATCGGGATATGTGTCGGCGTGTTTTTGCTGCTCTGCTGCCGCGACGTGCTCGATTTCTCCATGGTGTGGAAGCTGCTTGTCCCGATAATCGTCGTTCTGATCGGACTCAAGCTGATCATCGGAGGAATCGTCGGGGATCGAAGCTCGGAGGTATTCAAAAGAATCAGAGAAAGCGGCGGAACACCGAAAAACGGAACCGCGGTGTTCTCGGGAAGCGACATCGGCTTTTCCGGCGAGGTCTTCGAGGGTGCGCGTCTTACCGCCGTGTTCGGAGGGGTTGACTGCGATCTTCGCGGCGCCGTGATCGAAAATGACTGCGTGATAGACGCTGCCGCGGTATTCGGAGGCATTACGGTCACGGTACCCGAGGGGCTGAACGTCATAATTCGCCCGACCACGATGTTCGGAGGGGTTTCCGACGACAGAGCGAATAAAGTCTCGTCGGGCGGACCGACGCTCTACATAAACGCGACCGGCATTTTCGGCGGCGTCGGAATCGAGTGAGACGCAATATAAATAAACGGAGGAAAATAAAATGCTTCAGATAGAACATCTTACAAAGGCATACGGTGATAAAAAGGCGGTGGACGATCTGAGTCTTCATATTCGTCCCGGCGAGATATACGGCTTTATCGGTCACAACGGCGCGGGCAAGACCACGACTCTCAAATCCGCTGTGGGAATACTTCGGTTTGATTCGGGAGAAATACGGATAAACGGGCGCTCGATCAAGGATGAGCCCGTCGCCTGTAAGCGGGTTCTCGCGTATATCCCCGACAATCCCGATCTTTACGATTTCATGACCGGAATAAAGTACCTCAATTTCGTGGCGGACATTTTCGGCGTGCCGTCGGAGGAGCGCCGCGCGAAGATCGACGATTATGCCGCGCGCTTTGAGCTTACGGACGACCTTGCACAGCCGATCGCCGCGTATTCCCACGGAATGAAGCAGAAGCTTGCCGTTATCGCGGCATGGCTCCATTCACCTAAGCTGATAATCATGGATGAGCCGTTTGTCGGACTTGATCCGAAGGCGGCGCACCTTCTGAAGATCATGATGCGCGAGCTCTGCGAGGAAGGCGGTGCGATATTCTTTTCCACTCACGTTCTTGAGGTCGCCGAGAAGCTCTGCGACAAGGTGGCAATCATCAAGGGAGGCAGGCTGATCCGCTCCGGAACGATGGAGGAGGTCAAGGGCGATGATTCTCTCGAAGACGTGTTCCTCGAATTGGAGGCGGAGTGATGCTGAAGCTACTGATACATAAACAGCTTTCCGAAATATTCCGCGCTTACCTCTACGACGCGAAGAAGAACAAGACGCGCTCAAAGGGCGCGACCGCCGCGTATATCGTTCTGTTCGTGCTTATTATGGCAGGCATGCTCGGCGGCATGTTCACATACCTGTCGCTGTCGATATGCGAGCCTCTTTCGGCGGCGGGCATGGATTGGCTTTACTTTGCTTTGATGGGACTGATTGCAATTTTGCTCGGATCCTTCGGAAGCGTGTTCAATACCTATTCGGGACTTTATCTTGCTAAGGACAACGATCTGCTCCTGTCAATGCCGATCCCCGTCGGTGTTATCATGACGGCGCGGCTTCTCGTTGTGTATATTATGGGACTTCTGTATTCGGGAGTTGTCATAATCCCCGCCGCCGCGGTTTATCTGATAAAAGTTTCCGCGACTGTCGGGTCCGTGATCGGCTCGTTCATGTCCGTCCTTCTGATCTCGGTGTTTGTTCTAACGCTGTCGTGCATCCTCGGATGGGTAGTGGCTAAGATCAGCCTGAAGCTGAAGAACAAGAGCGTCATAACGGTGTTTGTTTCGATAATGTTCCTTGCGGCATATTATTTTGTTTACTTCAAGGCGCAGTCGCTGATCTCCGAGCTGATTGCAAACGCCGCCGTCTACGGCGAAAAGATCAAGGGCTCGGCGTATCCGATCTACCTCGCCGGTAAAGCCGGTACCGGCGATCCCGCTGCGCTTGCCATAGTCACCGCTGTCGTGATCGCACTTTTTGCACTGATGTGGGTGCTCATCTCACGCAGCTTTCTCAAGACCGCGACCTCCGCGGGAAAGAACGCGAAGAAAAAATACCGCTCGACTGCCGTCGCCGAGAGAAGACTTTCGTTCGCACTGCTTGCAAAGGAATTCGGACGCTTCGCCTCAAGTCCGAGCTACATGCTCAACTGCGGTCTCGGTGTGCTCCTTCTCCCCGTGCTCGGCGCGGTATTCCTGATAAAGGGCGGATCGTTCATATCAATTCTCGGCGAGATGTTCGGTCCGGAATCGAGCGCCGACTGCATCCCGGTGATCGTATGCACCGCGATATGCGCCGCCGCGTCCATGAACGACATGGCGGCACCGTCCGTATCTCTTGAGGGAAGGAGCCTTTGGCTTGCACAGTCGCTGCCCGTTGTGCCGTGGCAGATTCTGCGCGCAAAGCTGTCCGTTCAGCTCATTCTGACCGTCTTCCCGGCGATCTTCTGCTTTGCTTGTGCGGTTATCGTATATCCGTTCGCACCCGCGCAGATTTTGGTTATGCTTCTCGTCTTGATTTCGTATACTCTGCTTTCAGCGCTGTTCGACCTTTTCATCGGGCTCAAAATGCCGAATCTCACATGGACTAACGAGATCACACCGATCAAGCAGAGCCTCGGCGTAATGCTTGCGCTGTTCGGCGGATTCGTCTACGCCGTCGCAATCCCGATTGCGTTTTTCACGTTCGGATATAAGATCGGCTTTGCCGCCTTCGCCGGATGCTATGCCGCAATCACGCTTATACTGTGCGCAATTCTGTACATATGGCTGAGAAAGAGGGGAAGCGAGACGTTCGCTTCGCTCTGATGTGCCGCCTGCGCGGTGATTCGATAAAAAAGGAGATTCTCGAAAGCGGAAAAGGCGTGCGTTCTTCCCAAAAGGGGGGATCGGCGGCACGATGATACGTTTCCTTCATCTTTATGCGAAGAAAACGAAGCATTTATCGGACACCGTTTGAGCGGTGAATACAGAGACCGAATGCTGCGCGTCCGTGCCGTACTCGGTCATCCGGGAGCGGCGCGGGCCGCTCCCGTACTCCGTTTTGGGAGGCGGTGCATCTTCGGGCTTGCGGGGGCCGCTCCCGGATCGCAAAAAGTCCCCGCTCGGCGAAAAAATCGGTTCGGGCGGTGACTGACGAAAGGAAGCTTTCGCCCGGCGAAAGAGGTAATGATATGAAAAAATCGAGATATTCCCGTGCAAGGCGGGCGCTCATCTTTTGGACGCTGTTTATCGGAATCGGCGCGGTGTTCGGCGCGCTCTGCATGCTTATCGACCCGAGCGGGAAGAAATTTTACATGGATGCCATGCTCCCGTATTTTCAGGTGCTGCCGTTTGCGGACGTGCTCTTTACCGATCTTACCTTTTCGGGGATCGCGCTGCTTGTCGTGAACGGACTTACAAATCTGACGGCAGCCGCGCTGCTCTTCGCAAAGAAGAAGTCGGGCGTGATACTCGGCGGCGTGTTCGGCATTACGCTTATGCTGTGGATATGCATTCAATTCTATATGTTCCCGCCGAACTTCATGTCGAGTATCTACTTCGTTTTCGGCGCGGCGCAGGCGGCGACCGGATACGCGGCGTGGGTGTTCTGCTGCCAGGAGCATTTTTGCGTTTCGGAGAAGGAATATCCGAATATCGGAAAAGCGCCCGACCGTCTTGTGGTGTATTTCTCCCGCATGGGATATACGAAAAAGGCGGCGCTCGAGGAAGCAGAGCGCACGGGCGCGTGCGTATTTGAGGTCCGCTCGACAGAACGTACCGAAGGAACGCTCGGCTTTTGGTGGTGCGGAAGATACGGTATGCACGCATGGGATATGCCGATTGCGGGTATCCCGTCCGACCTTGAAGCGTACAGCCGGGTCACGGTGTGCAGCCCGATCTGGGTGTTCGGGCTGAGCGCGCCGATGAGAACCTTTTGCCGCGCGGCGCGGGGCAAAATAAAGGAAGCGGATTACATATTGGTTCACCATCAGAAGAACAGCTATTTCGGGGCCGCGGAGGAAATGGACAGACTGCTCGGACTTGAGAACAGCCCGACGGTGAGCATCTGCTGCCGCCGCGGGAATTACACAAAGTCGGTATCCCGTGTGCCGCGCACCTGACGCGCGGCGGACGTACAGTCAATCCCGCGCCGATCATGCGCGGACACATCAGTCCGACGGCGATGCGATGGGATATGCATAGGCAAACGGAGGAGAAAACCGTGGTATATGAGCTTTCCGATACAAAAAAGTAAATCGCCTGTTTGCGCATTGGGAAGAAACGATGATCTGGTCCTGCCTGCAGGGGGTGATGGGGAAGATTTATGTTACGGATCCCATTTCTCCGCGCTCGGCATGCGTATTTGTCGGAAGCTTTGCATTTTATGCGGGAGAGGCGGAACGCGAACTTGTCACTTTCCGCCTTTCCGATTTTGTTATTGCGTCAGCACGCTCGGACGAATGGGAAATGCTCATTGCGGAATGCTTTCCCGAGGCGCGTCGGGTTACACGATATGCCACAAAGAAGGATACCGTGTTCGACCGGAATAAACTGCGCACGGAGGCGGAGCGCCTCCCGGACGGATACACCGTGTGCCGTATAGACGGTGAACTTTACGGCGAATGCTTGAAAATCCCGTTTGCCCGGGATTTCGTGTCCTCGTTCTCCGATCGGGAGGATTATCTGAAAAACGGCATCGGCTTTGTCGTGATGAAGAACGGGGAGATCGTGTCCGGCGCTTCGTCGTATTCCGCATACGTCGGCGGTATCGAGATCGAGGTTGATACCGCCGTTCCGGAGCGACGGAAGAATCTCGCATCGGCGGCCTGCGCACGCCTCATATGCGAATGTCTCGATTTCGGGGTGTATCCGAGCCGGGACGCGCAGAATAAGGTGTCGCTTCATCATGCCGAAAAGCTCGGGTATGGGTTTTCGCATCAATATACATCATATGAGATAAAACACAAATGAACCGGAAGGAGAACGGCGTGAAAAATACGATCTGATAAACGGTGCGGCGGCGCGCGAAGAGGCGCAGAGGCTTCTCATGCCCGACGAGCTTGTCACGATGAATCTTTTCGAGCTCATATTTTCGTTTCCGGAAGCCTCCGCATGGACGGATCACGAAAGCTTTATCATCGGTCAGTCGAACGAAAAAACTCCGATATGGATGTGGCTTTCGGAGCGCTGCGGGAGCGAAAGCGCGGAATGTGCCGCGGATATCATCGCCTCGCGCCTTGAATTCTCCCCGAGTGTTCATCTGAATGCGGTGTCACATAGATGCCGCGAAACGCTTGAATATACGGAAAGAAAGGGCTTTCACTCACATCGGGTGATGGACATGAATGCATATGTGTGCGCACGGGTCATCTCTCCCGAATGCTCGGGCGAGGCGGTGTTTTCCTCGGAGGAAGACCGCCCAGCCATGGCTTCACTGCTGAGGCAGCTCTGCGAGGACGGAGAACACACCGTGATTTCGCAGGAGGATGCGGATAATTTTGCCGCCGCGTCGGTCGGACGTTCCGAGCTTCTTTTGTGGAATGACGGCGGCAGAGTGTGCGCAATGGCGATGATCGCCTACAGGAGCGCGTCGAGCGCGCGGATAAATACCGTGGTGACCGACCGCGCCGTGCGCGGCAGGGGATACGCCGGGATGCTCGTTTCGCATATGTGCGAAAAGCTTATCGGAGAGGGCGTGTCTCCGATGCTCTACGCCGACGCGGCGAATCCGTCGTCGAACAGGGCGTACCGCAGGATCGGATTTGAAAAGGTCGGCGAGATCACGGAGTTCGGTTTCAAAAAGCTTTGACCTTACACTCGGAGTATGAGGACTTTGAACGGGTGACCGTAACCTTGGAGTGACCCTACCCTCGGAGGTGCGACCGTAATTTCGGATGGGTTACCGTGCCCTCGGAGCGTGGCGCTCGCACAGGGAACGCTCACGAACGGCGCGGCTCTGCCGCGTGAGGCTTACTACATCACATCGCTTTTCAACGTAAAGCTTATAACCGTATCGTCAAAGACCGTGTGCGCGGCGGAAAATCGGTCGCGCTGCCCTCGGCGGGGATTGACTTTTTCTCCGATTTACTGTATACTGTCGGTACGGCTCCCTCATCTGCGCAAATCTCCCGCCCGCCGCGCTTCATTTCGACAGTGAACGCGGGAAAACGGATGCATGATCGGACTCTGCGCGGCGGGTGCAAATTCGGTATGAGGTATACTATGGAGATAAAAGCAACGGGAAAACTTACCCTTGACGCGATCGGCACGCTTTTGCATGCGACAATGTTCAGGGGAAAAAGCCCTAAAAGAGAGATCGTGAAAATTTCCGCAGTGATTGCGCTGCTGATTGCATTTTCTCTGGTTTGGCTGCTTCTGTTCGAGAACGCCGAGTTCTTTGCGTATATGCTTGCCGTCGCCGTGATGATTATACTTATGCTTGTATACGGGTGGTTTATTTTTCCGAGAATCAGATATAAAGCTCTCGGAAACATGAAGGAATTCGTAAACGAGTACACCTTTGGCGAGGAGTCGTTTGCGGTCAGCGGGAATAACGGCGAGTACTCCGAAAATACGGAAACGCGGTATTCGGCAATTTCGAAGGTCATCGAAACGGAAAAATATATCTTCATTTTCCAGACTCCGAGCAGCGCGCTTGTTTTGGAAAAATCAACGGTAGTCGGCGATATATCTCAGGTAAGGTACAAACTGAGATCGGTGCAGAACATGAAATATATTTTCTGCCCGTGCTGAGAATTGCCGCCGCATAAAACGGGAAAAACACGCCCGGTATCGCTTTCGACCGTTCGAGCGGTCTTTGCGCGGGGCGAAAAACATAAAAATCAATGAGATAATAAAGAAAGGAAGCTTTCGCAAATCGGAAGCTGCAGTGAAAAAATGAATTTGGTTTTTGCATTTATCGGACTTGCAGTCGCTGTCGTCGGAATCATCGTCGGACTGAAAAAGTCAAAGCGCATCATGCCCGCGTGCATCATAATCGGCGTCGCGGTCTTCGTCGTCGGATGCTGCTTTACGATTGTGCCCACGGGATATACGGGAGTGCGCACAACCTTCGGTCAGGTCTCGAAAAACATCGTGCCGCAGGGCTTTAACTTAAAAGTGCCGTTCGTCCAGACGATCGAGCTTGTAAACAACAAGCAGCAGGATACGAAGATCGTGGCGCAGGTCTGGGGCGAATCGTCGGAGAAAATTCCGGTATACGCTACCGAGATCACCGTTACGTTCCAGGTGGAATCGGGAAGATCGGCGTGGATTTTCAGCAACGTGACGGATACGAAGGACCTCATAACGCAGAGCCTCGTTTCCTCCGCGATAAAGTCGGCGATGGTCGAGCTTCCCGCCTCCGAGGTCACGGTGCGTTCAAAGATCGAGCCTCTTGTGAAGGAGAAGCTTGCGGAATCGGTCGATGAGAAGTACGGCAGCGATACCATTTCCGTGCTGAAGGTCGTTATAGATCAGATGGATTTCGAGGAAAGCTACAACAACGCGATCTCCGATAAGTCCATCGCAATGCAGCGTCAGGCTCAGCAGGAAATCGAGAACAACACCGCGATAGCGAAAGCCGAGGCGGATAAAAAGGTAGCTATCGCCAATGCGGAGGCAGAGGCGGAGGCAACGCGCATCGCGGCGGAAGCCGAGGCTGCGGCGAATAAGCTTATCGCCGAGTCTCTCACGGACGAGATTCTGAAATCGAAGTTCTACGAGAAGTGGGACGGCAAACTCCCGAGCGTCATGGGCGACAACGCGGTCATAAGCAACATCGGAGAGACGAAATAAGCTTATTCGGATAATTTCGCGTGCGGTGAGAGGAAGCGCTGCTCCGGGAAAACGACCGAGCGAAGAGGATAAAAGCTCTGCGGATACTGCCGCAGAGCTTTTTGCGCTTTACGGCAGATCGACGGATTCGGAAAAATCGCGGAAAATCGCGCACCGATTCGGATGAAGCGCCGATTATCCATAAACCGAAGGTGCGCCGCCGCGCCGCCGTGTCGGGCGAAAGCATGGATTAAGGGACAGGCGGCGAGACGGCGGAGGCGGAGCGCAGACACCGTAAAATCCCGCCGGGCGCGGTGACAGCGGCGTGACCGTGAGCGTCTGCGCGGCGGATTATCCGCGGAGAGGTCCCCGAAGTGCTTCGCTTTCAAAATATGTCCCGCCGTGCGAAAAAATTCGGAAAAGGTATTGACAAAGCCGAAGATTTATGATAGAATTTTAGAGCTGTGTAAAACAGACTGAATTTATTCTTGAATTCTGCTGGTGTAGCTCAGTTGGTAGAGCAGCTGATTTGTAATCAGCAGGTCGGGGGTTCAAGTCCGTCCACCAGCTCCAAATAATATGGGGGAATTCCCGAGCGGCCAAAGGGGGCAGACTGTAAATCTGTTGTCAGTGACTTCGGTGGTTCGAATCCACCTTCCCCCACCAAGAACGAGTTGATGAAAGTCAGCTCGTTCTTTTTGTTTTGTAGTGGTTTGGAAAATGTAAGCGATACGCCAGTGGCGTATCAGAGCCGCTCTGCGGCCTGCGTCGAGATCACACTTTCGTCGTTTTACCACAAAAGCAAAAATATCGAGCTGCCCTTAGGCTGGCTCGATATTTTCTTTCTCTCTATTTTTTGCGTGTCCGTCCTCTTTCGGGGAGGCGCATTTTCTTTTTCTGCTGCGGGGATCAGCCGCCGTACCGGTATCGGCGGCGTGCGCCGCGGGCAAACTGAGGAGAACGATTGCCGCGGCATGCTGGCAAGTACAAAGAACTTGTCAGCAATATCAAGATATCACAAGAATCTTGCTATGTCAAGAATAAATTTACAAGATTCTTGTTATAATTGATTGACAGTTACAAGCATCTGCGATAGAATACAGTCAAATCTTGTCGCAGCCTGCGTTTTCTGGGGGAATCTTGATGAGTTTTGGCAAACAAATGCGTCTGCGGCGTGAGGAGCTTCATCTCTCGCGCGCGGCACTGGCGGAGGAGCTTGGCGTTTCGCCCTCTGCCATCAGCAACTATGAAAACGGCGTCAGCTCGCCGAAGGAGGAGGTGCTGCTCCGGCTGTTCGATGCGCTTGAGATCGACCCGAACTACCTTTACCGCGATTCGTTCCGCTCAGGCAGCTTCGTCTGCTCGCGCGCAGAGCAGGATTTGATCGAAAAGTGCCGCTCGCTCTCGCCGCTCGAGCGCGAGACGGTAGGCAGCCTCGTCAGCGCCCTGTGCACGATGCACGCGAGACAGGACGGTGCGGGCGCGCCGCGCCGCATCCCGCTCTACCGCTCGATCGAGGCGGCGGGCTACGCCGCCCCCGTGCTCGGCGAGGATTTTGACTACATCGTCGACCACGGCGACGTGCCGCCGGGAGCGGAATTCGCCGTGCACATCCGCGACGACAGTTTAGAACCCGTGCTGCACGGCGGCAGCGTCGCCTACCTCAATCACGACCCGCTGCATGCGGGCGACGTGGGCATCTTCTGCGTCGGGGGCGACATGCTCTGCAAGCAGTATTACCGCGACCCGCTCGGCGTTTCGTACCTCTTTTCTCTGGGGCGGGACCGCAGCGCGGACGTCGTCTGCGGCCCTGAGAGCGGAAAGCGCTTTATCTGCTTCGGACACGTGATCTTAGATCATCGTGTGCCGCTGCCCGGTATGGGCCTGTGAGCGGGAAAAAGGCGCATTTTGCGCAGAAAAAGACTTGAATCGTTCACAAATTCTGCTTATAATGTAGGTTTGGAAATCAATAAAAAAGAAGGAAGCGTATTTCTTATGACGAAAATTGACATTTTCTCCGGCTTTCTGGGCGCCGGCAAGACCACGCTCATCAAAAAGCTGATCGCGGAAGCCTACAGCGGCGAAAAGCTCGTGCTGATCGAGAACGAATTCGGCGAGATCAACATCGACGGCGGCTTTCTGAAGGAGTCCGGCATCGAGATCTCCGAGATGTCCGCCGGCTGCATCTGCTGCTCGCTCGTGGGCGATTTCAACAAGGCCCTGCGGGAGGTCGTGGAGCAGTTCCACCCCGACCGCATCCTCATCGAGCCGAGCGGCGTGGGCAAGCTCTCCGACGTCATCGTGCGGCAACTTTTACGGCAACTTCATCGATATCAATTGCGGTGGCGTGTTTAGCACCAAGTTTTAAAGCGGCAATTGAGAGAATTCCGCTGCCACATCCGACATCAAGGACGGAGTCCCCGGTTTTTACATATTTATCAAGTGCCTGAATACAAAGTTTCGTTGTTTCGTGGGAACCGGTGCCAAAAGCAATGCCAGGGTCGATTTCGATAAGAATATCGGAATCTTTTTCTTTTTTATATTCTTCCCAGGTTGGCTTGATGACGATATCGTCGCCCCTCCGGTACGGTGTCCCACCATTTGCGGATCGTTTTCGGATCAAGTCCGGT
>OGYO01001349.1_pt1 | contig 13435 bp, 18 predicted proteins | sample 1576561 | NCBI WGS metagenome assembly OGYO01 (sample SAMEA3541507, study PRJEB24748) | human gut metagenome | biome: human gut; feature: human-associated habitat; material: faeces | place: China | collected 2012 | reverse complement strand
GCAGTGGAAGCTCGCTAGGCTCATAACCTAGAGGTCACAGGTTCAAATCCTGTCCCCGCCATTTTGTCAGTGGTTGAAAATCACTATTAAGTAATAGTTTCAAAAATTGGAAAGTATTTATTTAGGGCTATCGCCAAGTGGTAAGGCACGGGATTTTGATTCCCGCATTCGTTGGTTCGAATCCGACTAGCCCCACTCGGTATCAGCACTTGCAGATTATGATAAAAGCTGATACCGGCAGCGGAACTCTTTCCGCTTTGTAAATTTATACCACATCGGATTAGTCGCTAGAGAAATGCGGTTAATTGTGTGGATCGCGCATACATCCGGGTGTGCTGGGATCGTATTGTTTTTGGAAGTGATTGCCTACAGTAGAAAGCTTTGTTATGCTTTTTTACTGTATTGTGGAGTGCAGGTTAATCGCCAAGTGCACTGATGTGGTTGAGAGTGCATGGTTTGCTTGATCAACAAATCATATGATCTATAGTCATTGCAACGTATAGCGTGCGATGGAATCAGAGTGATCAACTGAGAACTGTATGGTGACCAAGGGAGATGCCGATGATCATAAGAATGATCGGTAGCCATACTTTTATAGTAAATTGCTTGGCGCAGCCCAGAGCGTAAGAGATGGGAGGGGTAATCGCAGATGTAATTATACTGGTGATTACAAGCATTTAAGATGGGAACGGGTAGGAATGAAGTGTGTATTCGATAGCGCGCATTGGATATATGCGACTATGAAATCATCATTCAAGGTGGTGGAGATGACTGCAGGCCAGGAGAAGCATTTAGTTTGCATTGGCACTGTAGCACGAGGGAATGCTTATGCATTTGTGTAGAATGAATGATTTTATAGTATTGAATCAAATTTAGGTATGGACAGCAATGAGATTTTAACGTTAGTCAGTGCTGCTGGATTTGATTCATGATGTATAATTGGCACAATTAATCTTTTGGGGGCTGTATTTTGGTTTCGACAGGGATAAGAACATTTACAAATCGCTCGTGGGCAACCTACGTAATGGAAGAAAATTAAAATTAAACGCAAATACACGTTTACAGATGGCTGCCTAATGCAGCTGGCTCAGCAAGTAGATAATGCTGGTATCTTGTGGGTCGAAAGTACGAGCTTTGTACGTTTCTTGGTAGGCTAAAGGTGAAACCAAGTGGTGGAATAGACGGAAAAGATGAGACGCTTAAACCTACGCGTCTAACAGCGTAAAGTTTGTAAATAAGTATTATTTTTGGACAGGGGTTCGACTCCCCTCAGCTCCATTAACTTGATAATTGGATAGTGTGAGGTGCAGTACGGTTGAGGTACCGCAGTAACCGGTTATAGGTTTGTTACAACCTTGCACATTAGGTTAAATTATCCTTATTAACTGTAATAAATTGGCACTTTACGAATGTGCATTGAAACAAGTGAAATTATAGTTTAATAAGTTATATTCGATGTTTTACAATTAAATATGGAATGGCTTCGCAACCAATTAAGATAAGGCGTATGACTGCTGAGCTCACTTTGTGTGTTTCGGTGCAGGCAGTTGAGGGATTCAGTAGAGAAGAGTATCTTGCCTAATAAATTATGTTAGGAGATCGCGAGTAGTAACGCACCGCCTGGATCGCAGAGAAACACACATTTGGATCATTACTGGTCCATTGCATCTTAGGATGCTTTTGTTGCTAATAAATGAAGTGCATGATGCTGTCAGGCATGACTGAAAGGTTCGAATCCTTCTAGAAGTAAGGTACTCATAAGATACAAAAGCAGTTTGAGTCTGCTCGCTTCATTTGTTTAGTTATTAAGCAGTGCTGGAAGATAGACAGACAATCCACGTTCAATAGCGAGAGTGATCATGCGTCGTGTAGTTAACACGGAGTACGGTGAGTTAATCTACACCTTGGGCGTGCGTAAGGTTGACTTGGTGACAAGTGTGCATGGGTGAGAGGCCCATGCCTGCTTAGAAAAGGGAACTGGAGGGAACTGGAATTCTCTTCCAGTTCCCTTTTTGCTTTCCTATGATGTAGCAACGATTACACCTTATTATAATAAGATTAGTTATTTATGAATTACTTTTAATTAATTGACAGTTTTGGTGTATCATACTATTATAGTAGTGAGAATTTTATTCTAATTTAATGATCTCTATAAAACAATGAGTAGGTGATAATATTATGAAGATTAAAAAATTAGTAAATTGTGTTGGAGCGGAAAGATTTGGGACTTGTGCTGAATGTGGGAAAGGATCAAAGAAAGATCCTGAAATGCTCAAAATAGTGTGGGATACAAATAGTTCTGTATGCTTATGTAAGGAGTGTGCAGCTAAATTAAAAAACCAATTATAAAACAATGAAATTTGTTTTCGAGGAAGAATTAGAAATGTAACATTGATATTGATTGTATGATGAATTATCATCATTTTGTGAGATAATTTGGGCGGAACACAATACCTTTAGATGTTTAATGGATGACCTAGGTCATCCATTTCTTTTTAGGAGGATTTTATGGAAAAAGATTTTGATAAAATTTTAAAGACTGAATACTCGAACCGGTTTGATGAGATACGAAAGAAACAAATGATAACGTCTTTTTATAAGTACGGTGCATTAAAAGACAATTATCAGAACTTCAAGTGTATGAAAGCACTTGAAGATGTGCAGCTTCGTATTCAAAAATATAAAGAAACTGGTAATACTGAATTTCTTGCAGACGCTGCAAACTTTCTGATGATTGAGTTTATGTATCCAAGTATTGCAGGTGCAAAATATACACCAACTCATTCCGGGGCATGTGAGATTGCAGGCTTTAGCATTAACGAGATTAGAGAAGGTAAGGAATAGACAAAGAACTGTGTGATGCAAGTACCTGTATTACTACTAAATGTGATTTAAATTTAGGAGGGGTTATCATGACATTATATCATGTTTCTTTTGGCTTACAAGAGATTGAAAAGCTTTTCACACCTAAAGTGCCTGAATCATGCGCTACAATACATGGTGAAGATACGGAAACGCCACGTATCTGCTTTTCTTTAAGTATAGCAAAGTGCATTCAGGCCACTGAGTGCTTGCCAGCAGTTGGTGAACCAATTACTGTTTATAAGTTAGAAGTTGAACCGAATGACGGCAATTTAATGTCACCAAATGATTTGTATTCTTCTGGCAAGGTCCCGGATGCTTTAGAGAATCAGGAATACTGGTATCTTAAAGAAGTTAGTCTAATTGGCGAACATCGCATTATTACATATCAGGATTATGAATTTTCGTTTGCCTGGACTGTAATTAAAATGCAGGATGTTATTAAAATTGTACAGAGTATAGTAGATACTAATTTTCTGGATGTTGATCTGAATGTTTTTGTTTCTGAGAAAGATGCAAATGCTATTTACAGAACTTTTTGTCAATGGCTTGACAGGAATGGATTCTACTCTTTAGAAGATGAATTATATGATATGGTCTCTGAGCTGCCATGGGCACAGTTGAAAGTCTTTAATCGTTTAGATACAGTGAATTACAATGGTGCAAGATTCGGATTTGTTGCAATTGATAAAAAGCCTCATATTGCTTTTTCTAACTCAGTGATGAATGCTGCGCAGGCAACAGGAATTGTGTCAAATCAGTTCTTACTTTATGATTATAAGGAACAGGTTTTCTGTAGAAGTCTGGTAGATGGCTTACATTGGTTCAGATGCGGCGATTTAAAAGAGGTAAGTGAACCACAAAAACTTAAGATTTAAGAAACAGCACAGTGCATTTTAACATTAGGTGCAAATGGAGTGGTAAAGATGTTTGAAAATGATATAAGAACCTGTCAATGTTGTAATAAGAAGATAGAGCGTAGTGATATGCTTTTCACGAAAGACTGCCATGGTATAACTTACCGTTTAGTGTGCTATAACTGCTATAAGAAATTAATGGATAAGGGGTATGATGGAGAGTATTATGATGCCAGCGATGAAAACTTAAGTGCTGACGATTACTAATCTTTGTACAGCCTTTAATTCTCAGTTTTGAGTTAAAGATAACGGTTTGTATTGTATTTTTATTAGTGCGAGGTTAATTAAAAGTGTTGAAGAGAAAATCTTCAACACTTTTTTGTTTTCTGGGTATTTACCACAATTTTTAGTTTGGGATAACCAGAACTCCAAACAGACAGCTTTACCAATATATTATTATAAAGGAGGCATTAAAAGATGGAAAGAAATGAATTTATTGAAGGTTTTGGCAAAATATCTTCAGATTGCAATCGTATGACTGAAAAGCATGACATTCATTATATGATTGATAATACAAGTGCTGCTCCAAATGTTAGAGGTAGAAAAACACTTGTTATTATTATTATGGAAGAACTTGCAGAGTTGTCAAAAGAGGTTGCAAAAGCCTACAGGGACAAAGTCGACTATTTTAATTTACTTCAAGAGATGGGGGATGTTCTGATCTGTTTGGATTCTTTGCAGGATATATTTGGAATATCAGATGAAGATCTACAAAAAGCTAAAAATGTTAAGCTAGCTAGAAATATGCAGAGAGTTAAAGATAATGGAACTTTTGATTAGAGGTAATTATGAAGAAGCAATTAATTTTATTATGTAGTATTGCATTACTTGGTTTGACAGTAATTAGTTGTGGTGATGATAATGAAGCTAATTCATCTGAGTCTTGTGCCTCAGTAAGCGATAATGATTTGTTTGTACTTATTACTGAAGATAAATCTGATACTTTAACGGTGAATAGTAATAATTATCACCACTACTATTATTTACGTGATACTGGAATTGTTTACGTTGGTTTAATAGCACCTAATACTACTAAAAGTGATAATGAATTTATTTCTCCGGCTATTTCAGAGCATGGCAATTATTATCACTATGATGCAGAGAAACTGCGAGTTGTAGAAGTAGACTAGGAGGATGGTATGAGATTAATTACATTTCAAGATAAGGTTGCTTTAAATGTACTAAAAGATGATGTTTGGTATTCAGCACGTGATAATCGTATGAAATGTGTTGATTATGATTATGTGGATGAAGAAGAGCATTATCCAATCTACACATTTGCATCAACGCAGCTTAAGCACGAGCGTACTTTTGGCTTATCTTGGCTTTACGCAAGCGCTTGTCATTTGGCAAGGTTTATGCAATTTGATTTAGAACAACGTGTGCTAATTGAGTTGGAAGTACCAGAAGATTTCATATTAAATATGAAACAAGTCGATGATTGGTTTGAACAGCGTTGTTCTGACGATGATCAGGACCGCGAGGTTACGCGTACAGATTATAAGCATGAGCGTTATTGGGTTAAGCGCGATTTGAGTAAAGGTGAGGTGTTTACAGGTGATTTCCTTCAGCACGTTAGAAAAGAAGGTCTTGAGTATGAACTTGAGGCATTAATTCCATGTATTAAGAAAGAACATATTGCAGCTATAAGATCGTTTGTTTATAAATACGAGAAGAACGGTGACGAGTTAATTAAATGCAAAACAATTTACAGCAATGAATCTCTCGCACCATTGTGGAGCGGAACTGTGTATTTAAGTGGTGATGGTTATCCAAGGTTCAATTCAGCAGAAGATGCTGATATTTTGATGGAGATTGCTGAGTTTAAAGCTAAAGGTCTCTACCCATGTAAGTCTCTTTTGGCTATTCAGAAATATGGTGCTAAATCGGTGCAGGATTACTGGACAATTTCAGAGTGCTTGTCATGTTGCTGCGAAGAAACAGCGAAGCAGATCAAGAAGATTATTGCTGTAGCTCGGATTGATCAATCCGATTTTAATACTATGACAATTAAGGAAGCTGTGAATCATGCAAGAGCCAAGATTAGTAAAGCACCTGCAAGAATGATATTATAGTTTGTCATGACCAGTAACAAGATCAGCTCAAGATTACAATTGAGGAGGTTTATACAATGCATGAAACCGCAGAAACTCAGAAATTAAAGACTAAGTTCGTAAATAGGGATGTTGCTATTGGTGGCAATAAACAGATTTTAGAGTTTATTTCTGGTGTACGTTTTCAATGTTCCCCGGCTTGCTCCACAGATACAAGTGTAGAAACTATACGTTATTTGTTTGAGGCGGGTTACTGTTATTATTTTGCACGCATGCTGGAAGATGCTTTCCCAGGTGGTGACGTGTGTTTAATGTATCCTTTTGGCCACATAACATATGTTTATGATGGGATTATTTATGATATTGGTGGGGTAAGTGATGCTGAGTATGAATCACTTATCCCCATCAAGTATCTTGGCAACACAATCAGTATTTTTAAGCACAATGGCAGCTCTGATGTTTCAAGAGAAGATGGCAGACGTATAGCTGATGAGTGTATTAAACAAGGTAAAATTATTGCTGGCAAGGGTTATTTTGAACTGACACAGCGACCACAAAATAAACCACAGAATATTAAATTAGTTTAGGAGGATTAAGTTATGAAAGATGAGAATCAACATTTAAAGATTACTAGTGTGCAGTGTACATATTATAAGCCAGGACACTTACGTCCTATTTTAATGCTGAAACCACATTATTCTAGTAAATGTAACTGCGGTTGCCACTTCTTTATGCATGTATTAGTTGTTTCCGATAGTGGAACAGAATTTGTTGGACTGAGCTGTATTAATTGCCACAGATCGGATATATGTTTCAAGGATGAAGCTGATGCTGCTTTAAAGACTGGAGTGTGGGCAGATTATGAAACTTTTATGGATAAAGCTTTCTTGTGGGATTCGTACGTTGGTGCTGACGGGAAACCACACTTCCTTGAATTTGAGCAGCAGGATGCTTGCACATGTGGCAGTTTAGAGTTTGCATATTATAAGAGAACTACAGACTGTAATGATATGATTACTTGCTGTAACTGTGGACGTTGTATTCCTATAAATAATCTACAACTTTCAGCTGTCCACCGTTCAACAGGAAAGGTTTTTGATCCAGAAGAGCGTGATGATTGGTCTGATAATGATCAAAAGATATATGATTCAATTCCGGAAAATGAGAGGTATACATATGGTTTGACTCATCGCAGCGTAGTCGAAACATTTAAGAAGTTGCATTCAAAGAAAAACGAAGGAACTCCAAGTAAAATGGAATTCTAATATAAATATGACGAATATTGTAACTAGTAATCTTAATTAGGCACAAGAGAAATGAAATTATAGCTAGAAAGAAGGTATATTATGAAAGTAATAGAGAAGAGAGAATATTCTTTTGATAATGAAGATTTAAAGCTTTTAAAAGAAACACTGCCAGACAATCCATGTGAAAAGTGCAGCCCTAGTGAACGTATGGTTTGCTGCGGTTGTCCAGATCGGCGTGAATATGACAGGGTCATAGAAGTATATAAAGACCACAATATTTATGAAATAGCATGCGCTATACATAAAGTTGATGCGCTTGTAGACGAGGAAACTAGACTTAAGACACAAATCAAAGCAGTGAAGCACGACATTGCTTTAGCAATGTCGTCAATTCCTGATGAGATTTGTGCAGGTCTTAATTATGAAACTCCTTGCCACAGGGATTTACATGTTACCACTAATCATGATGTAGATCTCAATATACCAGCTAAATTAAAGCTTTAATAAATGTATTAATTTTGCATTTTGCATAAATTCATAGGAGAATTAAATTATGGCAGATACACGGTAGACATTAAAATAATAAGTATTTATTTAAAAGAAGGAGGTTATATACTACAATGAATATACCAAAGAAAAATGATATTTGATGATTCTGCGTCTTCAAATCGCAAAGAAAATAAATTATCATATGATGATGATGCATTTAAAAGATTCTTTTCAAGGAAGGCTGCTTTAGCTGTACCGCTAAAAGAGATAATACCTGATTATCTTGATTTACCAATTTCTGAGATTGAAGAGTTGATAATATCAAGCCGGATAAATCAATTAAATGCTGAAACATTGGCAGAAGAAGATGTTATTTTTGGCAGTAAGATAATGTATTATGTTGTCATTTATGACATTTCTGGTGTGAGTGATGCTGAGTATGAGTCCCTTATTCCTATCAAGTATCTTGGTGATTGTGTTAAAGATTTTTACATAATGGTTCTATTAACGCATTATCAAAAGAACAGGTTAAAAAATTAGTTACTACATGCATTGATCAAGGTATCTGTATTGAGGCTGCAAATTATTACACCTTACAACGCAGAATGCCATGAAAGATAAATGTATAAGCACAAGGTAACTTAAGTAATTAGGAGGATGTTTAAAAATGGCAGGCATCTGACATTATTAGAACGAGAAAGAGATAAGAAGCCAACAAGCAAAACAACATACTATTGCAATGCAGGAACATTATGCTATACAAATTGCAGAGACCGTTAAGAAAACAAAAGAGTAAGATGCATCCGCAGAGGATGCATCTTCAAATGCAGCTAAATTTAATCATATGATGAATATTATTGTTGAAATAAGTAACGCGGAGGTTTTATGTATAGGGATTTGAAAAAATGGTGTACAAGCATTACACCATTAAAGAAATTAATTAGAATCTATGAGTCATGGTTCTCGAAAGCACTACACAATTTCAAGCAAAATTGTAAGTATGATCTAGGCGCAGTTATATTAATGCTAGTATTGCCTGTGGCATGTTCCGTATTTGCATTTATTATGTGTAATTTTACGGGTATGGCAATAGCACATATTATCATTGCATTAGGTATCACATTTCTTTGCGTAGATTCACTTTTTAAGGAATCAATTTATGATTGCTTAGAGCCTCTATTTGGAACTATTTTATTTTATGTAATGATGGCACTTCTTGTAGCCTTTGTTCAGCATAGCTAATATTATATAAAGAGTCATAAGTAGGAGGATGAAATGCAATTTGTACCAACGAATGATTACATAGAAGTCACTTTAGAAAGGGGACTCGATCGATTATTAACATGCGCCTCAGATAAATTATTTTCAGACGGCCTTGATGTAGATGAGTTCATCTACTTTGATGATCATAAAGGATTTTGTTATAAAGATGGGTGCTTGCTAGGTCAACACGTAGATGAAGTAGTAGAGACAATGCACAGAATGGGCTGGTGTTTTTACCATAAATTCTTTGTGCATAAGTGATTAACGTACATTGCATTATAATAAGGAAGAAATTCATACAGAGGTGGCTACATGAGTAAGAGGCATAAGCATTCTAAGTGGATGTACAAAATTGTGATTCCGTCATTAAGTATTTGTGCATTTGCCGTCGTTATATATGGAGTTAAGCGTATTGACGACTATCAGACAGACAAAAGAGAATCATATATTGCGGAGAATGCACGAAATGGTAATTTGGTATATACGATTTCAACAAAAGGTGTTGCTGGTTCCTATTACATGGATGCAGTGATATCAAAGGATGACTATCAGAAATATATCAATGGTGAAGATGTGATGGTAAATATACACACAAAACAGTATGCAGTTGCAGTGGATAGAAATGATATAGCGTATATTCACGTCTTTACTGATAATCTTACGAATTAAGGAGAGAAAATATGAGAAATCGTGGAATTAGTTGCAATGGAGAATGTACTACGACTTGCCATACTGCTTGCTCTGGTTGCTCCACCATGTGTGCATATACTGCTGAAAAACCCGAGCATATCATGCTTAGTAGTGCTGGAGAAACATCGATGACAGATAACGAGAAAATTAAGAGCATACCAACTGAGTGTAGTGCATGTGGCGCTCAGGCAGAAATAAGACCAATGGGATTCTTATTTATCAAGGAGTGCCCATATTGCAAGAAGAAAGAAGTTATCTCAATTTAGATTGGAGAAATGATTTGCATTAAGTTAGGATATTCAACAGGAGGAAAATAATATATGAAAACTGGAAGTATTCGAGCTACAATAGACTAATGCCAGTCTATTCTACTTGGATCTGCTTATATGACATCCCGGAAGCTCAGCAAAATACAGTGCAAAGTTTTAGACTTCAAAATGTGTTAAGTGGCTATTATCCTAGTGAGAAATCCTTAATCAATATTGATCTACTTTTGTTGTCAGAGAAGTATGACTGGAATCCAGCAGATGCTATGGTAGTTAAATTTCTTCAGGCAATCTTTAAAGATAAATTACGGGATAATAATTTTAATCCATACCTCAGGGTGAATGAGGAGATAGAAAAGGAGGTGCAGGTTCTTATGACTGAGCAAGAGCAATATGAATACGAATTAGAAGCTGAAAAGGCGGAAGGAAGAGCAGAAGGAAGAGCGGAAGGAAGAGCGGAAGGAATTATTTCCGCTGCAGTTAAACTGCATATGACAGATGCCGGCGTTCTTACAAATATGCTTGTTGATGAATTATTAATAACGCCTGAGCAGGCTCATGAGTATATTAAAAAGTTCCTACCAAACAGATCTAATGATTCTGAAGAATAATCTTAGCCAGTATAATTAACTGATAAAGTGTATAATTTGAACTCTTAGTTAGAAATTATGCTATTAATGTTTTCATCAGTATTATAAAGTTTGATAAGTACTCAAAGAACTCAATCATTTGGAATAAGTACCGAGTAGCAAAAGAAGTAAACTAAAAAGTTTACTTCTTTTTTATTGAATGGAGGAAAATTATGGCAGGTACAAGATGGACATTAAAACAATGGAAAGAAGCAGTTGGTGATTCTCCTAATTGGGAGATTTTTGAGATACCGGCTGAAGTTATTGAAAAAAGAGAACTTGAGCAGGATTATTCAATTAAGTATGTTGGACCGATTGAGAATGGAACAACTGTAGAGGAAGTGCCAAAAGTGCCATTGCTGTACAGAACTTTTGCAGATTTAAAAGATTTAACTGAACTACCATTAGGTTTACAAAGAGGGCTTAATTATGATATTGTTGCTGGTTGCCACAATTTTAATCCTTCGTCCAGCACACTTCAGAAACTAATGCAAAGAGCGTTTTGGAGTATCTCTACAATCAATTTTTTGAATAATACAGGATCTCCAAATATTATTGATTATGACAAGCTTGGTGACAAACCAAGTGAGTTAGTTGCAAAATTGCTATGTCTTGATACTTTTGATGTACATAAAGTTTTAACAGAGGCTTACGGGGAAGATTTTGATAGGTTCAATAATTATAATTTCCATGGTGTTCCTAATATAAGTAATTTTATGCGTTCTATTAAATTATTAAAATCTTTGAATTGCTTTAAAGTTGTATTTCCACACTTTATTGTTCGAAAGTTTTCTTCTGACAGCATACTGACCCTGCAAGAAGTTAGTAAGGCTAGTGACATGAAATGTCCTGTATGTTCAATTTATGATCGCATAGCTATTTGCAGTGATTATTTCCCAGCAGATCCATTAAGATTCGATTGCATTATCTATCGTCTTTCAGATGACTTTGTTTTAGACACTGACGATGAGAAATTGGTGAATGCATTAGGCCTCAAGTTTAATAACACTCATCTGAAGAATTCATACAAAGCTGGAAAAGATGCAATCGTTGAAGTGACTGGTGATAACAGTATTGTTGCTACAGGTTGCCCATTGCAAGCGAGTGGCATATTAACTATTAAAGGATCTGGAACTTTAACACTTGAGTGCTCTGAAGGAATGCAGGCATGTATCGGTACCGAAACACATACAGGCATGAGCTATGGTCGTTGGGAGCCTGGTAGAGAGCCTTCCTTGAATAAAATAATTGTTGACGGTGTAAAAGTTGATTGCCATTCAAGAGTATTGAATTTCAGTATTGGAAGTTATGGTGAACCTGTAGTTCCAGAAATTGAGTGTATCAATGGCGGTTCTTTAAACTGCCCAGAAATCAATGGCAAACGCATTATGAACAGATCAGGTGCTGAAGGTCTTTGTGGTAGTACGAAGCGTGAGAATTGTGCTGAATACGAGATTGTTACAGATGTGCATGATAAGCCACAGAAAAATGAAATTTTAGGAGGTAATAAAATGGCAAAATTTTGGTTAGAAAACAATGAAGTAAAAAGCGATATGGATCTTTCCGTTTTTGATCCTGATCAAATGAGAGAGATTTATTTGGGTTTGGAGAGAAACCTAGACGTTTCAGCATATGCAAAGTCAGAGTATGATGATTATCAAATGAAAGAGATTCGCCGGGGTTTGGAGAGAAACCTAGATGTCTCCATTTACGCAAAGCCAGAATACATCTGGGATCAAATGGCAGAGATTCGTCGTGGTTTAGAGGAAAACCTAAATGTCTCCATTTATGCAAAACCAAAGTATACACGGTATCAAATGGCAGAGATTCGTAGAGGTTTGGAGAGAAACATTGATGTTACAATTTACGTAAAGTCAGAGTATGATGAGTATCAAATGAAAGAGATTCGTCGTGGTTTAGAGGAAAACCTTGATGTTTCAGCGTATGCGAAACCAAAGTATACACGGGATCAGATGGCAGAGATTCGCCAGGTTTAGAGAGAAATCTAGACGTTTCAGTGTATGCAAAACCAGAATTCAATAGTGATCAGATGAGAAAGATGCGTAAAGAACTGGAAAAGAGTAGCTCACCTAAGAAATTGGAAATTTAGGAGGTGCTACAATGAGTGTATGGTTACAAAGACTCTTAGCCTTTATTCTTTTTCATGGGTTTCATGAGTCTTGACCACGCTTCAATGACAGATGAAATGCGTGCATTTGCAATGGAAGCTGAGGGCTCATTCATATCAATTCATAATCATGGAGATTCAGATATTCCAAGTTCTCAGGATCTCAGACTTTCCTATAAATTGTCCAGCAAATATGATTTTGTTATTTTAACGCTTGGTGATCTTTGGCAATATAAATCTTATAAGTTGTATACTGTTGAAAGCTTAGATGAATTTTTTCAGAAATGCTCTCGTAGTATAAACAATCTAAATCGTGATTTTCTGAAAAGTAGAATTGGAACTGATGATTATTATCGGCAGCATGTTGAAATGGTGGATCAAGCATCTGCAGTTCTTGGTTTGCAAGGTATTTTACTAAAGGAGTTATACTGGTGTCATCACCCTAGAAAGCGTGATTGTGGGCTATTTGAAAAATGGAAGATTTCGCAATTGAAAGAGACTGGGATTGATTCATAGATTGGAGGTTTAGTGTGACTTGGACATGCATAAACGTCAGATATGTAAGAAATGGAAGAGTCTATTCCGGTACATACACATATTTGGTCTCTGGTCAGGTATGTCAGGGAACTATAACATCCATTGGAAGACCAAAAGTCGGAAACCCATATGATCTGATTATTGATGAAAATGATCCAGTTTATATTGTAAGGAACTCGGATAAAACCTATGGCTTGTTTTAACAATCATAATGGTTTCAGTGGTGATTCTCAATTTATATGCTGATCAGATTAGGTCTAAATTGTGATTACCAGGCTAATTTATTGAAAGAGCTATTGTGCACCACAGCTCTTTCTTATTTGACTATTCTGTATCCTTGAGTTGGGAGTCTT
>OGYO01001342.1_pt1 | contig 13477 bp, 9 predicted proteins | sample 1576561 | NCBI WGS metagenome assembly OGYO01 (sample SAMEA3541507, study PRJEB24748) | human gut metagenome | biome: human gut; feature: human-associated habitat; material: faeces | place: China | collected 2012 | reverse complement strand
GCCGCGTTCTTCTCCCCCATCGTCACCATCGTTTCCAGCGCCGCCACCTGCGGTGCTCTGGTCTACGTCGGCTACCTCATGATGAGCGAGGCCTCCGAGATCGACTGGTCCGACGTGTCGCAGGGCTTCCCTGCGTTCATGATTGTCGCCGGCGTGCCCTTCACCTACTCCATCTCTGCCGGCATTGGTCTGGGCTTTATCGCCTACGTGGTCGTCGCGCTCTTTAAGGGCGAGGCATCCAAGATCAAGCCGCTCATGTGGATCGCAGCCCTTGCCTTCCTCGTCTACTTCTTTGTAGCGTAGGCGCAAGATTCGCAATACCAAACAGCAAAGCGCGGAGTCGCATCGAGCGGCTCCGCGCTTTGCTTTTAAAGCCAGGCGCCACACGGACGCGCGATGTATTGCTTCGCAAGTTTTGGACGTTTTGCTCTCCAAACGGCACTACCGCCGGCTACATCCTGCAGATATGCTGGGCGTAATCGCATAGGCCCTATGAGGATGGGAGTAACCATGGCCGCCTTGTTCACGACCCCCAAGCGCAATGACAAAACCTCTGGAGCCCATTTTGTCGAGCCCGACGTGCGCCGTCGCACGCTGCTCGCACACGGCAGCTGGCGCCGCGTGACACGCCGCATCGTTGTAGGCGCCGTATGCGCGCTCACGGTAAGTTCGCTGCTCATGCCGAGCGTCTCGCTCGCGGCCGAGTGGGTGGACGTCGGCGGCACCCAATACAACGCCGGCACCGCGGCGGGCGACGCCGCCGGCACCTGGAGCTGGGACGGCGCCGACGACATGAAGCTCAACGGCTATAACGGCGGCGCGATCGAGGCAGCGGGCAAGCTCAACGTGAGCTACGAGGGCAACAACACCGTCACTAACGACAACGGCCGCGGCATCAAGGTTAAGGATGGCGCGAACGAGAACGCCGAGCTTAATATTCAGGGCGACGCGTCCAGCACGCTCAACGTGACATCTTCTCGTGACGCCATCACTTCCGTCGGCAACATCAACATCGACGGCGCTGGCACTGTCAACGCCACGAGCACCGAGCACGATGCCATCGATGCCGGGGGCGATGTCACCATCAAGGGCTCGGGAAACGTTAACGCCACGGGCGATTCGGATGGCATCAGGGCCGACGGCAACATCACGATCGACAACAGCGGAACCGTCACCGCCAAGGCCACCGAGGATCAGGGTATCGATGCTAACGAGAACCTCATCATAAAGGGCGGCGGCAAGGTAGAGGCAAGCTCTATCAAAGACAATGCGATTTGGGCCGACGGCAACATCGAGATCTCGGGTGGCAGCCAGGTCAAGGCAAGCTCCGAGGAAGACGCCGCCATCGACGGTAAAAACAGCCTCACGGTCACGAACGCTTCCCTCAACGCAAGTGGCGTTGGGTATGGCATCTATGTCTACAAGGGCATCACGCTCGATGGCGCGACCGTGACGATCCGCGCAAGCTCAGATGGCGGGGAAGTCAGCGCACTCTTCACCGATGAGGACGACATCGTCATCAAGAACGGCTCGACTGTGGATGCGCTCGCAGAAGGCAGGTTCTCGGTTGCAATCTCCACCAGTAATTTCTACTCCGGCGAAGCGGGTGGCCATATCTACATCAGCGACTCCGTTGTCAAGGCCATAGTCCGCTATGCCGAGACCGGCGGCGACGGCCCCGACCACTACAGTGGAGACCAAAACGACGAAATCATCCCTGAGTCCGAGGGCCTGAACATCGGCATCTTCGCGCAGACCAGCGAGGGCATCACGCCCGCGACCATCTCGATCGTCCGCAGCAGGGTCACGGCCGAGGGAGACACGGCGGCAATCTTCGCCCTTGCCATGAGCGCGGACGGCAAGGCGATCGGCACCATCGAAATCGAAGGAGCCACCATCCAGACGCCTGAAGGCGGCAAGGTCATTGACTATCGCAACAAGGAAGAACTCAGCGACGGCATCGTCTACGAGGCGGGTCAAACCATCGGCACGGGCGACGCCGTGATCGACTCCCCCTACAACGAAGCAGTCGCCAAGAGCACGGTCATCGTGCCTCCCGAGGAGACCAAGCCCGAGGAAAAGCACGGCAAGACCAAGCCCGAGGGTTCCAAGTCCGAGGGCACGAAGACAACCAAGACCGTTGCAGTTGCAGCCAAGGGAGCCAAGACCGTCGGCAAGCTCGCGGCAACCGGCGACACCTCGAACGCAGCCATCGTGGCAGCCGCCCTTGCGGGAACAGCCGCCATCGCCGCAGGCGCCCTGGCGAGTCGCAAACGCTCGTAAACACTTTTTCGCACAGGACGGGTGGATCGCAGCCCTTGCCTTCCCCGTCTACTTCTTCGTAGCGTAAGGGCAAGGCTGCAAAAGCTGAACAATAAAGCGCGGAGTCGCCATGCGGCCCCGCGCTTTTCTTTTAGCGTCGGTCCCTGCGCCGGCGTGCGGCCTATTTCTCCCCCATTTTGGCCATTTTGCCCTCCAAACGGCACTACCGCCGGCAACATCCAGCAGATACGCTGAACCTAGCCGTATAGGCCCTATGAGAACGGGAGCAACCATGGCAGCCTTGTTCACGACCCCCAAACGCAATGACACTACCGCCGGAACCCATGTTGCCGAACCCGACGTTCGCCGTCGCATAGGACTCGCGCACGGCAGCTGGCGCCGCGTGACGCGCCGCATCGTCGTAGGCGCCGTGTGCGCGCTCACGGTGAGCTCGCTGCTCATGCCGAGCGTCTCGCTCGCGGCGGAATGGGTCAAGGTCGGCGAAACCAAATACAACGCCGGCACTGCGGCGGGCGACGAGACCGGCACCTGGTCGTGGGACGGCGCCGACGACTTGAAGCTCAACAACTATAACGGCGGCGAGATCCAGGCCGCAGGCAAGCTCAACGTGAATTACTCGGGAAACAACATCGTCACTGCCGACTGGATCGAAGGCATCAAGGCTTCTCATGGCAAGAATGAGAACGCCGAGCTCAATATCCAAGGCGACGCGGGCAGCACGCTCAGCGTGACATCTACTGAGGACGCTATCCTCTCCACGGGTAATATCAACATCGACGGAGCCGGATCCGTCAACGCCACGAGCGCTGGGTTTGATGCCATCGACGCCGAGGGCGATCTCGCTATCAAAGGTTCGGGCAACGTCAACGCCACGGGCGTATCGGATGGCATCAGGGCAAACGGCAATATCACGATTGACGACAGCGGGGCCGTCACCGCCAGGGCTACCAAGGACAAGGGTATCGGAACCGACAAGAACCTCACCATCAAGGGTGGCGGCACAGTCGAGGCAAGCTCAGCCGATGGTGAGGCCATTTGGAGCGGCGGCAACATCAATATCTCGGACGGCAGCCAGGTCAAGGCGAGCTCCGAGAAAGACGCCGCCGTCGAGGCCAAGGGCAGCCTCGCAGCCGCAAACGCCTCCCTCAACGTAAACGGTGTTGAATATGGCGTCTATGCCCACAAGGGCATCACCCTCGATCATGCAAACGTGACGGTCCGTGCAGGTAAAGGCAGATACGGTGGCGCCATCGCCCTCTTCACCTACCAGGACGACATCGTCGTCAAGAACGGCTCCACCGTGGACGCGTTTGCGGAAGGCGAGGTTTCGGCTGCATTCTCCACCAGAAACGATCGACCCAACGAGGAGGGTGGCCACATCTACATCAGCGACTCCGTTGTCAAGGCCATAGCCCGCTATGTCGAGAACGGCGACGGCCCCATCCCCTACAGCGAAAACCAAGATGGTGAGACGAGCCCCGAGCCCCAAGGCGAGAACATCGGCATCATCGCCCAGACCAGCGAGGGCGTCACACCCGCAGTCATCTCGATCATCCGCAGCAAGGTAACGGCCGAAGGAGATACAGCGGCAATCTTTGCCCGTGCCATGAGCGCTGACGGCAAGACAATCGGCACTATCAAGATTGAGAACGCCGCCATCCAGACGCCCGAAGGCGGCAAGGTCATTGACTATCGCAAGCTCCGTAACGGCATCTACGAGGCAGGCCAAGCCATCGGCACGGGCGACGCTGTGATCGACTCCCCCTATAACGAAGCTGTCGCCAAGAGCATGGTCATCGCACCTCCCGAGGTAGCCAAGCCGGAAGACCCCAAGCCCGACGAGACCAAGCCCGCGGAGTCCAAGCAGGACCCCAAGTCTGAGGGCTCAAAGCCGACCAAGGCCGTTGCGGCTTCAACCACGAAAGCCAAGACTACCGGCGTGCTCGCGGCAACCGGCGACACCTCGGGTGCAGCCATCGTGGCAACCGTCCTTGCGGGAACAGCCGCTATCGCCGCAGGCACCATGGCGAGCCGTAAGCGCTCTTAGACGCCCCTGCGCACATGGCAGCTCCCGCGAAGGCCCCGAGCCCCAGCACCGTTTAACAACGCCACCGCCGAGCTCCCCTCCGGCGGTGGCGTTTTCCATATGCGTCCGCAGGGGATGCACGAGATTGTCTTTGGTCTAGCCCAACCGGCATACGCTGGCGTGCGACAATTGGGGCTGCCGATATCACAACGCCGAGAGAAGCCCGTCATGGAAGCGCATCAAAAGCAGATAACCGTTCATGCACAGCATGCCGAAAGCGCACCAGTCATCTATCTTCCCGTGGTCATGGGCGACGGCGCGGAGGTTTATGAACGCTGCCGAGAGCTCAACTGCCCGCCCTTCACGCTTGTCGGCATTGGCAGCCTCAACTGGAATCGCGAGCTGAGCCCCTGGGGATGCGACGGAACCGTGCGCGATGCCGAGCCCTTTGGCGGTCAGGCTTCCGGATTTCTCGATGAGCTGTTGAACTGGATAATCCCAGAGGCCGAGTCGTCGCTTCCTCAGCCGCCCACCTGGCGCGGCATTGCCGGCTACTCGCTCGCGGGCCTCTTCGCGCTCTGGTCCCTCTGGCAAACCGACGCCTTTAGCCGCGCCGCAAGCGCATCGGGGTCGTTGTGGTTTCCCGACTTTGTCGATCGCGCCAGCACGGCCCCTTTTGCCGGCAACCCGCAGGCCGTCTATCTGTCACTCGGCAAAAAGGAGACCAAGACACCCAACCGCATGATGCGGCATGTACTCGACGACACACGCGCGATGGAAGCGTTGCTCGTCGCGCGCGGCATTCCAACAACGCTGGAGCTCAACCCCGGCAACCACTTTGCCCAAACCGATCTGCGCATGGCACGTGGCATCCACTGGATATTGACGCATTAAAAATGACGCCCGCGCGTACGCATGGGCGCCATTTTTTGATTCAGCTGGACGCAGTTGTTACTCAGCAGCCTCCTCAAGCTCGGAGACATCAAACTCAAAGTCGTTACCCGGTAGGATGGCATTGAGCACAATGCCCACCAGCGAACCCACGGCAAGACCCGAAAGCGAAATCGTCACGCCGCCCAGCTCCAACACGATGGCACCGGCGGTGCTGTACGCAATGCCGAGCGAGAGCACGAGCACCAGAGCTGCCACCAGCACGTTGCGGTTGTTCTGGAAATCGACCTGGTTTTCGATGAGGTTGCGGACGCCCACAGCGCTGATCATGCCGTAGAGCACGAGCGACACGCCGCCGATAACGCATGCCGGCATGGCGGCGATGACCGCGGCGAACTTGGGGCAGAACGAAAGCACGATGGCGCAGCACGCGGCAATGCGGATCACGCGCGGGTCGAACACGCGCGTCAGGGCGAGCACGCCGGTGTTCTCGCCATAGGTGGTGTTGGCCGGAGCGCCAAAGAGCGAAGCCAGGATCGTGGCAAGGCCGTCGCCGAGCAGCGTGCGATGCAGACCGGGATCGGCGATGTAGTTACGCTCGCAAGTGGAGCCGATAGCCGAGATATCACCGATATGCTCGATCATGGTCGCAAAGGCCAGCGGCATGATGGTAATGATGGCCGTCGTGGCAAGGCCGCTATCGAACTGCGGGCCAAAGAGCGCAAACACGGTGTTGTCCCACACGATGGGCAAGCCAACCCAGGGAGCGGCTGCGACGCCAGAGAAGTCGACCTCGCCCAGCGCAGCCGCAACGGCATAGCTCACCACAACGCCCAGCAGAATCGGCACGATCTTGACCATGCCGCGGCCCCAGATGTTGCAGATGACGATAACGGCAACGGCAATGACAGCCACAAGCCAGTTGGTCTGGCAGTTAGTAATAGCGGAACTTGCCAGGATCAAGCCGATGGAAATGACGATGGGACCAGTCACCACCGGCGGAAAGAAGCGCATGACGCGCTTGGCGCCAAACGCGCGGAACAGGGCCGCCAGCACCGGATAGAGCAGGCCGGCGCAGGCTACACCCAGGCAGGCGTAGGGCAAAAGCTCGGCCTCACCGTTGGGCGCGATTGCGGCATAACCGGCAATAAAGGCAAACGACGAGCCCAAGAAGGCCGGCACCTTACCGCGCGACAGGAAGTGGAACAGCAGCGTGCCCAAGCCGGCAAACAAAAGCGTTGCCGAAACCGAGAGACCGGTGAGCACGGGCACCAGCACCGTGGCACCAAACATGGCAAACAGGTGCTGTAGGCCGAGCAAAAACATGCGCGGGCAGCCGAGCGACGATGCGTCGTAGATGGCATCGGCGACGGCGGGCGTCGAGGATTGGGACATGGATGTCCTTTCATAATGGAAGGGCGCCCGGGCATATCGGATAACCTGCCCGAACGATACGATCCGAACCATTGTACGCGATACGCAACGTCTCGCACGCGCCGTCGCCTGCGAACGGTAGCGTTACTTCCAAACGCGCTCGGCGATGCGTTTGACCAGGGCAATCTTTGCCCATTGCTCGTCCTCGGTCAGCTTGTTGCCAATCTCGCAGCTGGCAAAGCCGCACTGGGGAGACAGATACAGGTTCTCGAGCGGCACATACTGGGCAGCCTCGCGGATGCGCTCAACGATAACGTCCTCGTCCTCGAGCTCTGCGGCCTTGGTGGTCACCAAGCCCAGCACGACCTTCTTGCCGGGTGCAACGTAGCTGAGCGGCTCAAAACCGCCGGCGCGCGGCGTGTCGAACTCCAGATAGAACGCATCGACGTCCTCATGCGCAAACAGATATGGAGCGATGGGATCGTAGCCGCCTTCAAAAGCGTAGGTGGAGTGGTAGTTGCCGCGGCACACGTGCGTGTTAATGACGAGGTCGTCGGGCTTGCCCTCGATGGCGGCGTTGTTGAGCGCCACGCCCAGCTCGCTCACCTTTTGCAGGTCAACCGGGCTCATGCCAGTCTTGGACACAAAGTCGGTATCGCAATAGATGCCCCAGGTGCAGTCATCAAACTGGATGTTGCGGCAGCCCGCGGCATACAGGTCAGCAATCACGGTGCGGTATGCTGCGGCAATGGCATCGACGAGCTCTTCGTCGGTCTTGTAGACGGCGTGCAGACTCTCCTGCTGGCCATCGCAGCGGTCGAGTGTAACCTCCGAGAACGTCTGGATCGGCGCCGGAATGGTCTGGCGTGCAACGTGGCCCTCCCCCTCGAGTGCCTTGACAAACTTAAAGTGCTCGACGAAGGGGTGGTTCTCGCCGCTGATGGGGCCGGTCACCACGGCGGTGTCAGCCGTGGTCTCCTCGTCGTGGAACATATAGCCCGTACGCGAGGTGCGGCGTTCAATGCCGTTGAGCCCCCACATAAAATCGAGGTGCCAGTAACTGCGACGAAACTCGCCATCGGTAATCACCTGCAGACCGGCGGCCTTTTGCTTGTCCACCAGGTCGCGAATAGCCTCATCCTCGACGGCCTTAAGCCCCTCGGCATCAAGCGTGCCTGCCGCATAGGCAGCGCGGGCATCCTTTACGGCCTGCGGACGAAGAAAGCTGCCGACGATATCAGCGCGAAACGGCGCGTTCGGTTGAATTGAAGTGCTCATAGATATCTCCCTTTGCATTGGTTGCTTTACTGGGACAGAGTATGAGCGCCCATATAGCCATCGTAAAATATACGTTTATAACAGTTTGATATAGATGCTTCCTATATCAGTTGGGACTGTCATGAAGAGATTTGACCTGTACAGGACGCAGCAGTCTAGATATGCTGACGGATCGCGTCGATATAGGCTTGACCGTAGCGCGTAAGCGTCGTGTTCTTGCGCGTGATGATGCCGATCTCCATGTACTCATCCACATCGAGCGGAATCGAGATAATGCCGGGGCCGTTGAGTTCGTGGCTAATCACGCCCGAGCACACCGTGTAGCCGTTGAGGCCCATGGCCAGGTTGAACAGCGTCGCACGGTCGCGCACGCGGATATTCTTGCGGCGCTCAAACGTCGAGGTCAGCTCCTCGGAATAGTAAAACGAGTTGTAACTGCCCTGCTCGTAGGACAGGAACGGATAATCTTCCAAGTCCTCGAGCGTCACGCTGGAGCGGGCCGCCAGCGGATGGTCGGCGCAGACGAAGACATGCGGCGTGGCGCAGAAGAGCCCTTCGAACACGAGCTCGTTGGCCACCAGCATGCGCTCGATGACCTCGCGGTTGTGCTCGGACAGGTACAAGATGCCCAGCTCGCTTTTCATATGCGCGACGTCCTCGATAATCTCGTGAGTCTGCTCCTCGCGCAGGGTAAAGTCGTAGCGCGCGGCATCGAACTCACGGATCACATCGACAAACGCGTTGACGGCAAAGGAATAATGCTGGCAACTCACACTAAAGTGCGGCACCTGCTCGGACTCGCCCTTGTACTTGCCTTCGAGCAGATCCGCCTGGTCGAGCACCTGGCGCGCGTAGCCCAAGAAGGTCTCGCCCTCCTCGGACACAATGACACCCTTGTTGGTGCGCTCAAAGATGTGCACACCCATCTCGTTTTCGAGATCGCGGATCGACGCGGTAATCGAAGGCTGCGACACAAAGAGCCGGCGCGAGGCCTCGGTGATGCTGCCACATTCGGCAACTTTGACGACATACCTGAGCTGTTGAAGCTTCATGGCTATCCCCCTAGGCGTTCGTGACGTCGAAACCCGTCGTGCTCATCTGACGCATAAACGACGGCATCTCCCCCGTCGCGGCGCAGGCGGCAATCTGATGCAGAGCCCCGGCAACCGCATCGTCTGCCGCAGCGCCGATATGCCAGCGCGCGGCAGCCGTGACGGCCTCGTTGGCATTGGCGACCGCAACGGAGTTGGGAACGGCATCGATCATAGGCAGGTCGTTATCGGAATCGCCAAATACGGCCACCTCGTCGGGCGTCAGGCCCAAAGCGCGCGCCAGCTCCAGCGCAGCGCAGCCCTTGTCCCAACCGGCCGGAAGGATGTCGAACAGGCGCACTCGGTTGTTGGGAAACACAAGCGAGAGTTCCGGCACCTCGGCGGCAACACGCTCGCGTAGCTCCGCGAGCTCCTCACGCGAACGAGCACTCCAGATATTCGCCTTGAACACCGACGCGTCATCGACGACAGGACGGCACGGGGCCTCTTCGCCCTTGAGCCATGCGTTGCCGCCCGACTCCATGGCGCGGCGCACGCGCTCGGGGTCGCTCGTCACACAATAGGCATCGTTGCCCCAAAAGTCATCACCCAGGCCGTAGACCTTCAGATACGTATCGTCGGTCTCTTGCTCCAAGTAGTCAGCCAAGCGCATAAGGGCGGCGTTGTCGGTCGCATGCGAGGCTACCACCTCGCCGTCCACAAACATGACCTGGCCGTTGCAGAACGCGCCGGTCGAGAAGCACTCGGCGCGATTGCGGAACATCCAGCCCATCGCGGAGGGCTGGCGACCCGAAACCGGGCCAAAGTGCAGACCCGCCGCCTGCATGGCATGAATGCCCTCGATGGCGTAGTCGCTGGCGCCGTCATGCCCGGCTGGAATCAGCGTATCGTCCATATCGGTCAGCACAAGTTTAATCATAAGGCCCCCATTCGTATCGGTCCTACCTATTGTAACGACCTGCCAAAATAAACCTGTCCCTTTTTGGCAGGTGCGCTAGTATAGGGAACAACAGATTCGATGCGGGAGTGCCGGCGGTGCAAACCACAAGGCTGAGAGGGCATGGGGCCCAATCCTTTGAACCTGTCAGTTAATGCTGGCGTAGGGAGCATGCCGCCTTTGCAGGGGCGCTGTCTATGCACAGCGCCCCTTTTCTATGCCAAGGAGGCATGTGCAGTGATTGATTCGGAACAGCTTAAGCAAGATGTGGTCAAGGCCGTGGAAGAGATTCGCGCCACCAATCCGATGGCCGGCTCCATCACCAACACGGTGACGATCGACTTTGTCGCCAACGCGCAGCTCGCCGTGGGCGGTTCGGCCGCCATGGTCTATCTGCCAGACGAGGGCGAGGCGCTCGTTGCTGGCGGCGCCATCTATCTCAATATGGGCACGCTCTTCCCCATCTACGAGCAGACGATTCCCCGCGCGGCCAAGGCGGCACACGACGCCGGCAAGCCCTGGGTGCTCGATCCGGTGGGTCTGGGCATCGGCAGCCTGCGCACCCAGCTGGTAAACGAGCTCAAGCAGTACAAGCCCGCCATCGTACGCGGCAACGCCTCCGAGATCATCGCGCTCGCCGGCCTGTGGGGTCTTGAGGGCGAGGCAGCCGATCTGAGCCGCGTGCGCGGTGTCGATACCACCGACACGGTCGATGCCGCCCGCGATGCCGCCGTAGCGCTCGCCCGCTACACCGGCGGCGCTGTGGTGGTCTCGGGCGAAGTCGACCTGATTACCGACGGCACGACCGTAGCCAAATCCCACGGCGGCAGCCCGCTCATGTCAAAGATTACCGGCTGCGGTTGCTCGCAGGGCGGCGTGCTAGCCGTGTACGCCTGCGCTGCCGATCCGTTTACGGCAGCCGTCTGCGGCACCGCCGTCTACAACGTAGCCGGCACGCGTGCCGCCGCTGTCGCCGATGCCCCGGCAAGCTTTAAGGTCGCCTTTATCGACGAGCTCTACCGCGCAACCGCCCAGGACATCGCCGATAACCGACTCGAGCTCGAGGAGGCATAAGCCATGTCCGAGCCCGCAACCAACGCCGGCATGAACACGCTCGTCGCCGTGGCCATCGCCCCGTGTGGCACCGGCGATGAACTGTCCGCCGAGGTCGCTGAGGTCGTGCGCGTCATTCGCGAGAGCGGCCTTCCCAACCGCACCACCTCGATGTTCACCGAGATCGAGGGCGACTGGGACGAGGTCATGCAGGTCGTGCGCGACGCAACCTTTGTGTTAGCGAGCAAGGGCATCCGCACCGAAGTCGTGCTCAAAGCCGATATTCGACCCGGATTTACCGACACCATGACCGGCAAACTCGAGCGCATGGAAGCACAGATCAAGAAACAGGAGGAAGCACGATGAGCATCCGCGACAACCTTGATATCTCGGCCTATCTGGTACTCGGTCCCGAAAACACGCTCGGGCGCCCCGTGGGCGATGTAGTGGCCCAGGCACTCGACGCCGGCTTTACCTGCATCCAGGTGCGCTCCAAGGTGGCAAGTGCCCGCGAGATCATCGCGCTGACCGACGACGCCGCGCAGGCTATCGCTCAGGCCGGCAAGACCGGTCAGGTCGCCTTGCTGATCGACGACCGCCTTGACTGCGTGCTCGCCGCGCGCGAGCAGGGCATCGCTGTCGACGGCGTGCACGTGGGTCAGAGCGACATCCCCGTCGAGGTCTGTCGCAAGCTGCTGGGCCCCGATGCCATCGTGGGTCTTTCGGCCCGTTGCGAGGAGATGCTCGAGTACGTCAAGACCGCCGACATGAGCCTGGTCGACTACCTGGGCATAGGCCCGCTCCACGAGACCGAGACCAAGCGCGACTGCGGACGCGCGGCCGACGGCTCTATCATCACCAAGAGCTTTGAGGACCTTGCCGCACTCCACGCGGCAAGCCCCGTGCCCATCGTGGTGGGCGGCGGCGTTAAGACGGCCGACTTGCCGCAGCTTAAGGCCACCGGCGTCGACGGCTTCTTTGTGGTAAGCGCCGTCTGCAGCGCCGACGACCCCCATGCCGCAGCCAAGGAGCTTGTCGACACCTGGCAGCAGGCATAGGCATAGGCCGAACAGCTGATTCGCAGCCTCATATCTTCAGCAATGGAAAGCGCATCCCAGTTTGGGCCTCCATTCCGGGATGCGCTTTCCGTATGCGACCCTTACCCCGCCAGATACGATTCCAACGCCGGCAAGGTCGCCTCCGCATCGTGACGGCCGATTCTGTAGATGCGCTCGAGCTCATCGGGCTCGCGACACAGCGACGGCACCTTCACCGATTCGCTCGGCCGCACCACAAAGATCTCGCCGGCAGCCTCGCGACGTGCCAGGTCATCGAGCGTGGCATTGTAGACCTCATGCCGATGCTCAAGCGCTGCGACAAACTCCGGATAGTGACGGAACACGCGACGCAGCATGGGCATCACGCTGTTGGGCTGCTTCACAAAGCCCGCCGGCTGCGTGAGCACCACGATATTGCGGTCATACCCCTGCGCAAACAGCCATGCACTGGGAATAGAATCGGCCACGCCACCATCCAGATACTTATGCCCGTCAATAGCAACGGGACGCGTCGCCACGGGAATCGCCGACGATGCCCGGATCCACTCGATATCCCGCTCGTCGCCATAGGGCAGGTCGTGGTAGACGGCCTTGCCCGTCTCGATATCGGTACACACGCACGTAAACCGCATGGGGCAGGCGCGATACGCCTCCAGGTCGATGGGATCGCGCTCGATGGGCACCTCGTGATAGGCAAAATCGGCATTGAACATATCGCCGGTTCGCAGCCAGCTGGTCACGCTCGCATAGCGTTTGTCGGCGCAATAGGCCTTGTTATAGCGAATGGCGCGGCCGATCTGGCGCGATTTAAAGTTGTAGCCAAATGCCGCGCCCGCCGAGACGCCCACCATATGGTCGCAGGTCAAACCGTGCTCCATCCAAACGTCGAGCACGCCCGCCGTATACATACCGCGGTAGCCGCCTCCCTCGAGCGCAAGCCCCACCGTGCGCGTCGTGTCTGGCTGTGCCATGCGACCATCTCCGTTCCCGTGTTTTAAAGCGGAACAAGTATACCCGCCAACATATATCGACTCAGTCGCATTTATATCGAGCATCGCATCGTCACGCTACCGATTGGCGAATAATAGCCGCCCGCGGCAGGGGCACCCATATACAATCCTCTATTGTTGTTTATACTACTCAATAGTTATCAGCAGCGAACACGGACCGACATATTAAACCAGCGACGCAGCAAGGCGGGGGCCTGGATACACGCAAAGCGTTGAGCAGCAACGCGTGTGTACAACGAGCTCGCCCGACGCAATACACCCCGACCTCAGGAAGCCGCTTACAGCATGGATATCGCCAGCAATTACACCGAGACGCTCGAAAAGACCATCCGTGACCTTCTCGAGCGTCAGGACGATCTGATCAGGACTGCCTTTACCGACGAGCTCACCGGTCTTGGCAACCGCGGCGGCTTTACCCGTTCCCTCGAGGAAATCTGGGAGCAGGAATTGCCCGTAACCATGGCGTTTATCGACATCGATAACCTTAAGCACTGCAACGACATCTTTGGACACGA
>OGYO01001339.1_pt1 | contig 13481 bp, 8 predicted proteins | sample 1576561 | NCBI WGS metagenome assembly OGYO01 (sample SAMEA3541507, study PRJEB24748) | human gut metagenome | biome: human gut; feature: human-associated habitat; material: faeces | place: China | collected 2012 | reverse complement strand
TAGATACCGCTACAAAAGAAAACACTCTACATATAATGTCAGAAAATCTCATAAATTGTGGATATGTTGATCATGATTTTGAACAAGAAGTATTAAAAAGAGAGAACATGAGCTCAACTGGTTTTATGAATATAGCAATACCACATCCTTTAAAAATGAAGGCAACCCGCACAAGTATATCCATCTTAGTCGATCAAAATGGAATTCAATGGGATCAAAACCATGTCGTAAAAATAGTATTTATGATTGCATTTAATAAATTTGATACAAATCATTTTCATGAACTATATGAATCTTTGACCGCACTATTTTTAAACAATAATGTTATTGATGAATTGATGCAGTGTGATACTTATGAAAAATTTATAAATTGTCTTATTCAAAACTTTATTGAAAAAAATACTTAGTCATCAAGATAATGAACTTCCAAAAGAAAAGGCACAATATCAAAGTGCCTTTTCTCCTTCTTTTGATCTTTTTATGTAGATTATTTTACCGAAAAGCTTACAATGGCCTTAAACACATCCCCATCCAGTTGTACCGTGAAGCTTCCATTTTGGATTTCACAGAAACTTTTGACAATCGCCAGACCTAATCCACTGCCTTCTTCATGGCGAGATTGGTCCGCACGGACAAAACGTTCTGTGATATCGTGTGGATCAAAATCCAGTGGTGTTTTGCCGCCCAATACACGATCCAGCTCCGGCATGGATGTGGAAATCCGCTCCTCATCCGATGTCTTTATTGCAGAAAGCGGAACAGGTTTCGCTTCTGTCGCTGGTTTTATTTTTCCGGAAGTACTGAGTGCTTTCCGGTCCACCAGTTCCTCTACGAACGTGTTCCACTCTCTGCATGCCGGACACTGGCCCATCCATTTGGATGATTCATATCCGCAATTCTGGCAAAAAAACGCACTGGTTTTTGCTTTTGCCATATATTATCTCTTTTCTACGCGGATTTCTACCGCATCTGCTCCTTCTAATTCTACGCTCAGGCTTAATTTGCCTCCAAGATTGGTCTTCATTGTTCCTGCAGACTTGCCATCGATATCAATCTCGTACTCTGTCTCTTCTGCCAGCTCCAATGTGATCTGTGCATCTTCCGGTCCCTCTACCGTAAAGCTGACAGTATTCTCATCCTCTGTAAAATTGGTGACAGCTGTACCCGGTACAGATTCATATACAAACAGTCCGTTACGCTCCAGCTTTGTAATCTCCTTGAACGTTTTTACTTTGTATTTATCTCCATGAAATTCGTAGTTATCAAGCTTTGCTTTCGCTCCCAGAGTGTAATCGCCGAAACTAAGGGTTCCGTTTCCTTCCGTACGAATTAATTCACTGATTGCAGCCATGATTTTTCCTCCTGTGTGGTTGATTATTTGGTTCTTAAATTATATCACTTTTTATCTTTTGATACAATGATTTCCTTGTTCTTCGTCGTCACGATCACACGGTCTTTCGCATGGATTTCTCCACGGATCAGTGCGTCTGCCAAACGGTCTTCCACCTCATCCTGCAGTTTTCTGCGCAGAGGTCTGGCACCGTATTTGCGGTCATAAGCTTTTTCAACAATAGATTCCTTTGCAGCTTCCCGTACCACCAGATCGATCTGCAACTGTTCCTTACAGCGTTTCTGTAAATCACGCACCATAATGCCGATGATTTTTTTCATATCGTCTTTGTTCAGCGCACGGAATACAATTGTCTCATCAATACGGTTTAAAAACTCCGGTTTAAAAATACGTTTGACTTCTTCCATCACGCTGGCTTTCATCCGCTCGTGATCCTGCTTTTCATCTTCTTTTGCACCAAAGCCAAGCTTCTTCGGCTCGATGATCGACTGTGCGCCCGCATTACTGGTCATGATGATAATGGTATTCTTGAAATCTACTTTGCGTCCCTGGGAATCTGTAATATGCCCGTCATCCAGCACCTGAAGTAAGATGTTAAACACATCCGGATGGGCTTTTTCAATTTCATCAAACAAAATCACAGAAAACGGATTTCTGCGGACTTTTTCAGAAAGCTGTCCTCCATCCTCATGGCCCACATATCCTGGCGGGGAGCCAATCATTTTGGATACACTGTGCTTTTCCATATACTCCGACATATCTACCCGGATCATGGATTCCTCGTTGCCAAACACAGCCTCTGCCAGTGCTTTGGAAACTTCCGTCTTTCCGACACCGGTTGGTCCCAAAAACAGGAACGAACCGATCGGACGCTTCGGGTCTTTGAGTCCCACGCGACCACGGCGGACAGCCTTGGAAACTGCAGATACCGCTTCTTCCTGTCCAATCACGCGCTTGTGCAGTGTTTCTTCCAGTTTCTGCAGACGGGATGCCTCGCTTTCTGTCAGACGGCTGACCGGAATCTTTGTCCATCCAGCCACCACATCGGCAATCTCATTTTCGCCGACCACCGGAACTTTGTTTTTGGATACGCGGCGGTTCTTTTTTTCGAGTTTTTCCCTGGATGCCTGCAGGTTCTCCCATGTCTCTTTCAATGTGCGGGCTTTCTCGATATCTCCCTCCTGCAGCGCATGTTCCATATCCAGTTCCGTCTGATGAATCTCACGGTTTAACTGCATCATCTCATCCGATCCATGCATCATTCCAAGCCGTGCTTTTGCAGCTGCCTCATCCATCAGATCAATCGCCTTATCCGGCAGGAAACGGTCATTGACATAACGGGCAGATAAACGCACGGATGCTTCCACTCCCTCATCCGTAATCTGCACATGATGATGCTTTTCATACAGCTTTCGCAGCCCTTTTAAAATCTCAATGGATTCTTCCTCTGTCGGTTCCTCCACCTGTACCGGCTGGAACCGCCGCTCGAGTGCTGCGTCTTTTTCAATATACTTGCGATACTCTTCGATCGTGGTTGCACCGATCACCTGCACATCTCCGCGTGCAAGTGCCGGTTTTAAAATATTAGACGCATCCAGTGCACCTTCTGCTCCACCTGCGCCAATAATCGTGTGCAGTTCATCAATAAATAGCAGCACGTTCCCAGCCGTTTCCACTTCATTTATCACTTTTTTAATACGGTCTTCAAATTCCCCGCGGTATTTGGATTTTGCAACGAGTCCGGACATGTCCAGAGATACCAGACGTTTATCTGCCACAACATCCGGTACGTTTCCGTTTACCAGACTCTGTGCAATTCCTTCAACGATCGCTGTCTTACCGACACCCGGCTCTCCGATCAGACACGGATTATTTTTGCCTCTGCGGCACAGGATCTGGATCACCCGTTCGGTTTCCTTTTCCCTGCCAATTACCGGGTCTAACCGTCCGGCCCGCGCCATAGCTGTCAGATCGCGGGAATACTGATCGAGCGTAGGGGTAAGTGTTGCCTCCTCATTTCTTCCACGCTGGATTTCTTCCCGGTACTGTGCCGGGTCCTCTCCCATCGCAGCAAGAATATCCACAAAAAGTTTCTGTGGGTTGGCTCCCATTGTATTTAAAAGCCGGGAAGCTGCACAATCCCCCTCTTTTATGATGGCAAGCAGCAGGTGTTCGGTTCCGATCCGTTCACTGTCAAAACGGTCTGCCATCTCCCTGGCACGATCCAGCACCATCTGGGTACGCGGAGAATATCCGTCACGGTCTGCCACCGTCACCTCCTCACCTGCCGCAACCAGTTCATCAATCAGCTTAAGCAGCGCTTCCAGTTCCACATTATTGGCTGTCAGTACTTCTGCTGCTACACCGGTTCCTTCCTTGAGCAGCCCCGCCAGAATATGTTCGGTTCCGACATAGTTGCAGCCGGACGAACGGGAAAGGCGGTTCGCATAATTCAGAGCTTTTTTCGCCTTATCTGTATATGGAATCAAAATTTATACCTCCTGTTACAATTCTACAAATCAATAAATTCGATATCGTCATCGGTATCTTTTTGGGTTGTTTTCTTCTTTCTTCCGAGCACGGAGCTTCGAACTTCTTCTGCCAGTTCTTTCTGCAGCATGATATCTTCATCATCTGCATCCCGGTAATGGTCCTTTCGCTTCTCCCGCTCTTTTTCCCTGTCATCGGTATCTTCTTCCGGATCATCCAGGTCATCCTCCAGATCATCCTCAATACCCTCTAACAGTTTATGCATAAATCCGCCTTTTTTGCGGAATGTTTCCTTTCCGTAACGCTTGGATATCCCGGTGTCATCCGGATCATCCGTTTCATACAGTTTTTCATCGTCCGGATCATCGTAATCGTAATCCTCATCGTCATCATCGTCATAAAAATCATCATAAGGATCGTCATCATCTTTTTTTCTTTTGACGATCAGAACCACTATGATAATCAGAAGAATCAGTACAACCACAACGAACGCACAGAGAATCAGCCGCATCTGGCTTTCCGTACTCTGGAACAGGCCCGTTTCCCCTTCCTGGGTAGAAGTTTCTGCAGATGTTGTCTCTTCCCCTATGGTATGCTTATACTGGTTATAGTTCATACATACAAACGGATAAATTTCTTCCGGATCATCCAGATCCAGCATATACAAAGCACCGTTTTGTCCGTTTTCATCCACCAGATACAAAAGTCTCAGCGGTGTGTCTATTCCGTCTTTGCGCATGCACGGATACTGATTTTCCCACAAAGTCACTGTATCTTTGACAAAGCCATCCAAAACATAGCGATCCGGAATACTGTCTGTCAGATAAAGATTTGTTCCGTCAATCGTAAAATACTGCTGCCCGTCTGCCGGAGCCTGTGTCTCTCCTTTTTGCTGTGTATCCTGTGATTCCTGCTGCGCAGCTCCTCTGGTCACCTGAATGGTATAGGTCTTTTTCACACCATTTTCCGCCTGCACGACGATCTGTACTTTATTTACACCGGTTTTCAGTTTGTCTGCCCCACTGACCGAGATCACAGATGCCTTAGCATCATTTGGCTGTGCGCTGACTGCCAGAGATGTCACCTGATCTCCCACTTTTGCCTGATATTCGGTAACTTTCGACTGAAATTCCGGAGAAAGGGTTCCTTCGGAAATCGTCAGGGATGCCAGCGTATTGTCTTTTGATTTGTCATCTGCTGCCGCTGCCGAATTTTCAACAGCTACAGATACACTTGCACCTCCCACATCCACGCGGTCCCCTTCCTGATTGCCCGCAGATGGTGCGGATGCGGCAAAACTTGCAGTTCCCGCCGCATCTGCTTTAAATTTAACAGTTCCGCTTGCACGTTTGTTTCCGGAACCGTAACTTCCCAGAGTCATAGAAACCGTGCCTGCATTTACACTGGTTTCCGCTGTTGCTGACTGATAAGTAAAAAGATCTTTGGAATATGTCAGATTTACCGTTCCCGTCACCCCTGCCGGAAGTGTCACTGTCACTGCCAGAGTATCTCCTATTTTCACGGATCTGGCGCTTAAAGCAATGATCATGCTCTCCGCCTGTGCATGCACATCCGGTGTCATGATACAACTGATCAGAAATACCAGTGCCAGTACCACTCCCAGTATCCGTTTTCCTTTTGCTTTGCTTTTTTGTCTCATATGTTCTGCCTTTCTTTTACTGCCCAATGGTGATCTTCCCCTGAAGATGTTTGTTCAGATATACCAGATCAAGCACATTGACCCCATCTTTTTTGCGGTTTGTATCTGCGGCCTTAAGATAACATCCGGTAAGCTTTTGGGTACCATTCAGATGCCTGTTCAAACGGTTCAGATCTGTTTTGTTGATCTTTCCATCTCCGTTTACATCTCCATAAATCACAAGCGTATAGGAAGAAATTTTCTTGTTTTTGCTGTCATACACCTGCAGAACATTGCCGGTTGAAACGATTCCGGTAACACTCTTTTTGGATGCACTGAACAGTTTGACCGTTCCCGCGGTCACTTTAAGTTTTTTCAAAAATGTTGCCGCCTTTGTTCCCGGCGCAATCCCCGTAACCATTTTGTTTTTCAACTGATATGTTTTCGAAATCACGGAAGTCTTCTCGGTCTCTGCCGCTGCACCAGCTTTCTTTACAATGGTAAGCGTATAGGTTTTGGATGCTCCGCTCTCCGATTTGCAGGTAACTTTACACGTATTGGTTCCCGTCTGAAGTTTTTTGGTGCCGGTTCCCGTCACAGAAGATTTCGCAGCTACCGGTGATGCACTTATGGTAACGGAGGAAACTTTGCTGTCCACGACGAGGGAATACGAAGTAGTATCTCCGCGAAATACCGGTGTCAGTGTCTGTCCGGTTACGCTGAGCGATTTCAGATAGTTATTCGGATTTCCACTGGCTATAAATGTCACTGCAGATGTCGGCATACCGGAATAGACCGGAATACGGAATACAAATGCCTGCTGCTTGTCCGCATACCCCTGTCCAAGCTTTCTGCCCTCGTTGTAAGCAGCCGCAAGGTTTGCCATATACTGGTGGCTGTACAGATTCTTCTGATTCACTACATTAAACTTCTGGAAATACAACGTATCCTGGCCCACGCCAATGTAGTTTTTCGCCAGAATTTTTGCTCCTCCTTCAAGCGCTGCATACCGGGTATTCCATCCCGCTTTTTTTGCATATGCCAGTCCGTTTTTGATGACCAGTGTGGAGGTAATGCCCGCTGCCCCCACATTAAAATAGTTATAGTACCCCTTATAACCGCTATAAGTTCCGGAAATCAGGGAACTGGTTCCTTTTAACCCCTGCTCCTGGCGCACTCTCGATGCAAGATGATATGGGCTGACCCCGGTTTCCTCACCGATATCCATAAATGCCTGCGCATAATCCAGCGTAGATCCATCGCTGTCCTCAACCGTATTCTCCATAAAGGTTCCTTTCAGAATAGAAGAAACTCCCTGCTTGGTCTGCACCTTGCTGAAACTTAAACTTTCAAATTGAAAAATATCGGTCTCATTGAGAAAATTCCGCGGATCTAAATAATAGGCGATATATTTAGAATTGGCACCGACCCATGAAGATCCGTCATAGACCGTCCACACATTGGTGGTCCAGTCATATGCACCGTCTGCGGTGGATTTGGTTGCGTCATTTCCGGTCTTCGGAACAAGATTGACTCCGTTTACGCTCTCTTTGCTGACCACGGTATTCCAGTCAAGCCCGGTCTTAACCGCCTGAAACTGCCACTGCGGATATGCTGTGTGAAGCGCGGAAAGTGCACTGATGTAACTCTCCGGAAATCCTGCCGCACGCAGCTGCACGGCATAACTGCTGGCTGCTGCATCTGTACGCACACTGACTCCGGCAAGTGTTCCTGTTATAAGAATTGCTCCGCAAAGCAGAGCACTCAAAAAGCGTTTTATCTTTCGCATATTCTTCCTCACCTGTTATGATCTGACTGCGCGGCATCCCAAATGCAGTGCAGTCTTTCTGTATCATTATATAGAAAAAGCATATCTGCGTCAATTCTGTGCGTTGTTCTTTTTGTTCCGGGTACAGTTACTCTCCTTTATGATGTAATGCGGACGTCTTTTGACTTCCATATAGGTTTTTGCAATATACTGTCCCATAATTCCCATACAAAACAGCTGGATTCCGCCAATGCATGTCACGATACATACCAGCGACGGCCAGCCGGCAACCGGATCACCGAATACCAATGCGCGTACGATTTCCGCGATGATTGCAATAAAAGAAACCACGGTGAGCACCAGCCCCAGATACGAGGAAATCTTCAGCGGAACATCCGAAAAATTGATAATCCCATCAAACGAATAGCGCACAAGTTTCCAGAAATTCCACTTGGTTTCTCCCGCAGAACGTTTTACATTTTGAAATTCCAGCCACTTGGTATCATATCCGACCCAGGCAAAGATTCCTTTGGAAAACCGGTTATATTCACTGACAGAAAGAATGGAATCTACCATTGCACGGTTCATCAGACGGTAATCCCTTGCCCCGTCTGCAATCTCAATGTGGGAAAGTTTCCGCATAACTTTATAAAACATGCGTGCAAAAAACGAACGGATCTTTGGCTCTCCCTGCCGGTTCACCCGGCGGGTTGCCACATTGTCACAGTCTCCGGCTTCTAACATCGCAGCCATCTGTGGCAAGAGCGATGGCGGATCCTGCAGATCCGCATCCATCGTCGTCACATAATCCCCCTTTGCATAGGACAATCCTGCTAGCAGCGCCGCTTCTTTTCCAAAATTGCGGGAAAAAGAAAGATAGTGCACACGCTCATCTTCTGCTGCAAGTTCCCGGATCTTTTGCAGTGTTGCATCCTTCGATCCGTCATTGACAAATAAATATTCAAAATCATAATCGCCCATTTCCCGTGTCACGCGGTTTAATTCCCGGTACAAAATCTGCAGAGATTCCTGCTCATTGTACATCGGTACGACGATACTGATGCATTTTTTCCCCATGTTTCCCCCTTGTCTTATATCTTATCCACATACTAAACAGGAATAACAGAAGCGCAGCTATGCTGATGGCAGCTCCGATCTGTACGCCCGGTGTGGTATAACGCAGCTCGATTTTGTGCGTTCCTTCTTTTAAGTGTACACCAATGAGTGCATCTGCGAAAGGCTTTATTTTCGTCTTTTTCCCATCCACATACAACGTCCATCCCTCATCTGCCGGCACTGACAGAATCAGTCTTCCCGCCTGCCCGACATCAATACTTCCCATAATTTTTCGATCCGTCATTTTTTCAAGGGTCATGGTCTGTTCACTGAGCGTCTCATACGCGGTGCACATGGCCTTGAAATTCAGGCGATACACATGATATTCAATCGTTTCCGCATTCAGATTGGTAATATGGATCTTTGTTCCTGCTTTGCACTCTCCCAGATCCAGCAGATACCGGTGGGTGGTCTTTCCATACTGCTGCGTCCATCCGTCATCTCTTGATACCGTCAGGGAATCTGCATTGCAGGTCACATAATCCGCATAATAATATCCATCCTCAGATATATCAATTGTCGTATCTCCGGCTGCCTGCGACTGTGTACAGGCTGCCGGATAAAGCATGTCTCCTTTTGCTCCCAGCTGCTGTGCCAGGGAATTCAGGGAACCGATCCGATCAAGCATGGAAGATTCCCAGCCTTTTATTGCCTTCTCGCTCATCATATAGCCAAGCGGCAGGCAGTAGTTATTCCGATAAAGATAATTTCCGTTACTGCTGCCCAGAAATGTCCGCAAAGGACTTTCATCCTCTGGATTGGAAGAAAGCATATATTTCACAGAAAACATAGCTGACGGAAGCGGAGAAGCACCATTATAACAGTAGAAATTCTTTCCTCCCTCCATATACAGGCTCTGGAAGAGATGGCTGACATCCAGATTCATCAGGGAAGAAAAAACCGTCGCAGAACGGTATCCGTACAGGCTGTCATCGTTTTTGGTTTTTCGCCCGCTGTCCTCCACCCGGTAAAATCCGTCATTTCCGTTATCCTCTTTTGCCTGTTGCAGCAGATCTTCGTAGTACCCCTGTTTATCCGTATATGCCACGCGGCTGGTAACGCCAAGCCCGGTTACCGCCATATTGACTGCCAGTTCTGCAATGGCAACACAAAAGGCAGCTTCCCGCAGGGCTATCCGCATTTTCTTCGGGGCAATTTTAAGCAAAAGAAGCAGGATTCCATAAACTAGGATAAACAGCATGGTAATAACTACAGCCATGTACTCCGTCACCAGTTCATCCCCGTAATATCCGGAGAGAACCATCAGTGTCAGTGCTGCAAGCACTGCTATGATGATATGCCAGCATCTGGTTCCTTTCCATTTGCGGATCGTTGCAAATCCCATGACCAGAAGCACAAAAATGTAAAGGAATGACTGTCTGCCCGGCAACGCCTGCGGAAAATGCATACCATGCCAGATATAATCCAGCTGATTATCTGCAAAGCTCACAAGGAAAAAGACAAGCATCAGCATACGCGGAACTTTTTCCTTCCAGGAGATTCTGCGGTTCAGCACATACAGCCATACCAGTACCAGGGTAAATGCCCCGGCATACAGATTCGGCCAGTGATCATTTCCCGTATAACTTGTAGTGACGGCTGCCGCACGCCCCAGCTCCGCAATAACAGAAAAATACCACTCCAGCGTTTTCGGAAAGCTGTCTTCAGCAGTTACAAGCCCCAAAGCAAGCAATAAGGTCAATGCTATATATTTGAAATATGTTTTCATATGTTTCTTTATTCTATAAGGTTTTCTTTATTTTGAATATCCCGGATTTTGTGTCAGATTCTGATTGACAGCCAAAGTGTTAGCATGAATCGGGAACACTTGTAAATAAGCTTCTGTCTTAGGACGATCAGTTATAGCATCATTAAACTTACCAAAACGAACCAAATCCTGACGTCTCCATCCTTCCCATGCCAGTTCCAACATACGTTCTTTCAACAAATTACTTAAAGTAGCATCTGCATGAGGTGCTCCAACACGATTTCTGACTTCATCTAAATCAGCCTGTCCGCTTTGACCATTACGAATCAAAGCCTCAGCACGCATCAATACAACATCTGCATAACGGAACAATACCCAGTCGTTATGAGGACACTGTCCATCTTCAGTTGCAGTCGGATCATCTGCGTACTTATACATTCGTGCTCCAGCCATCTTCATGCTAGTATCACTCTTATCGAATTGAAGCTTGATTGCCATTGGTAAATATTCCAAAGGTTTTCCAGTTTCACTGTTAATAACTTCTTGCCCGTTTACAACAACCCGGCCTGTATAATAAGTTAATTCCAAACGAGGATCAGGAGTTGCAGTTCCGTACCCAAATGCTTTCATTGCTTCAATAGTAGCAGCAGATCCGTTCCAACCTCCATTACCAAATCCTAATGCTTTACCAACATCATAATGGCGTGAACGTACCAGATACATATTACGAGCTTTATACAAGGTTGGATCCATTGGAATAACAAAAATATTTTCCTTAGATCCTTCATTATTAACTACGAAGTTAGAAAGGAATCCATTTGTTCCCTGATTTAAAGAATATCCACACTCCTTGATTTTATCACAATAAGCAACGGTAGCTTCCCAGCAATTTTTTTCTGTACCATCCACTGTAAATTTAATATTCTTTCCATCAGGACGAGATTGGTCTGTCCAGTCGTTATCAGTATAAACTTCAGCATTCAAAGCCAACTTAGCCATAAGGAAGTAAGCAGCAGCCTTAGTCATACGCCCATAATACTCTCCCTGATCAGCACTTTTTTCGTCAGCTAACAATGGAATAGATTCTTCCAGTTCTTTCTTTACAAAATTGAAAACCTCACTGCGTTCTGACTGTTTGACATCCTTCATCTGAGTTAATGAAGATTCAACAATTGGTACACGTGCAAACATATCCAATAAATAATAATAATACATAGCACGAATTCCCCGGACTTCAGCCTTATAAATATCAAAATATTCATTGCTTGGATCCAACTCTTTCAACTCAGTCAATTTATCTATAGATTGATTGCACTGTACAATCACTCCATACAGATAGTCCCAAGTAGATATGATAAGTCCATTATTTACACCCCAGTTATGAGTGAACAGATCTCTCCACAATCCACCATCGTCCCAGTCACCACCTCTTGTCGGGAGGATGGCATCATCGGCACAAAATGTATTCAAGTCATAAAGTCCTCTGTCTGTTCCAGCCAAACCACTTCCTCCTGCATCTGCGCCAATCTTTGTATAAAGGTTAGCAACTGTATTTAAATAAATCATTTCCGGATTTTTATAGGCTTCACTTTCCGGCATCTGATCAACAGGATTTTCTTCCAAGAAAGAAGAACATCCACTAAAACTCATTGCAGCAGCAATAAAAAAGCTATATAATAATTTTCTTTTCATAGTAACGTTCATTTAAAAGTTAAGACTAAGTCCCAGTGAGTAAGTACGTGTAAGCGGATAGAAGCGCTTATCATCAACACCTAAATCACTTCCAACAGTAGAGCTATTAATCATTGGTGACAATCCTGAATAATTAGTAATAGTAGCCAAATTATTTACAGAGAATGTCAATCTTAACGAATTAATGTTCTTTAAATTCTTAGTATTCAGATTCCATCCTAATGTTACATAATCAATATGTACATAATCTCCTCTTTCCAACCAATAGTCAGTTACAGTCTGGTCATGAATATTCTTTTCAGGAGCGCCTTTCATTACGTTGTAAGTAGGGAATAAGCTCATATTCATGTATGACAAAGAGGTTCCATTATAAATTTTATGCCCAAACGCACCACTGAACTGAGTCTGGATATCAAACTGTTTGTAACGGAAACTAATATTACCACCCAAATAGAACTTCGGCATAGCTTGTCCTGCTACATAGCGGTCCTTTCCATCAGAAAGATCTATACCTTCTTGACCATCAATGTCAAGAATATGATAAGTATACTCACCATTACCATTCATATCAATGAGTCCATCACATTTAGGTAAATAGAATACGCCCAAGGGTTGTCCTACCATCTGATAAATAACCTGATTATTTCCTCCGATAAATCCAGCGCCATTCATTCCTCCCAAATTCATGTATTCCTTAGCACTCAATGATTGTCCCATATAAGAGCCACTCAAAGACAGCAATTTATTCTTTTGCCATGAGAAGTTTGCAGAAATAGTCAACTCCATATCTTTAGTTTTTACAGGAACACCTGTCACTGCAACTTCAATACCGGTATTTTCCATTTCTCCCAAATTAGCCAACAAAGTATTAAATGCAAAAGGAGGAACAGGTACGGCATAATTATATAACAGATCGCTAGTCTTTGAATAATAATAATCTAATGTTCCAGTCAAACGATCCTCGAAAAATCCTGCATCAATACCAATATCAAACATGCGTTTTACCTCCCACTTCAAGTCAGGGTTATCATTACGATTGATTCCGTATGTAACAACAGGCTTGCCATTTACTGTAGTTACACCTGTCGGACTCATCAACTTCAACGAGTTATATGCACTAATGGCATCCTGGTTACCAGTAAGACCATAACCAGTCCTTATTTTTAAATTGGAAACAACATCTACATCTTTCAAGAAACTTTCTTCCTTCAAAACCCAAGCCAATGATGCAGAAGGGAAAAATCCCCATTTATTATTTGCTCCTAATTTAGAAGAACCATCGGCACGCATATTTACAGTTGCAATATATTTATCAGCAAAACTATAATTGAAACGTCCCATAAATGAAGCTATTGAATAACCATTAGAGTATGAGCTGACATCTCCATATTTAACTTCTCCACCTGCGCCTAAATTATTATACTCGAAGAAGTTAGTACCAAACTGCTTTGATTTAGCACCAAAACCAGTATATTTATAATCTTGTAACTCAGCAAGTCCTAAAATATCAATATAATGCTTTCCAAATGCTTTCTTATAATTTGCAGTAAAGTTGCCTAACAACACACCACTCTTGTTATCAGACTTTTCAGCAATACCACTCTGTCCTTGTCCTGCTTTAATATTGTTTGGAGTATATTTTGAATTTTCTTTTACATTATAAGTATATGAACCAAAAGCACTCAATTTTAATCCGTCAATTACACCATATCCTCTG
>OGYO01001337.1_pt1 | contig 13488 bp, 13 predicted proteins | sample 1576561 | NCBI WGS metagenome assembly OGYO01 (sample SAMEA3541507, study PRJEB24748) | human gut metagenome | biome: human gut; feature: human-associated habitat; material: faeces | place: China | collected 2012 | reverse complement strand
CTATGCGCCCGCCTGCTTTCGCGCTTCCTCCTCGAAGAAGCGCTTGACCTTTCCCAGCGCGTCGGCGAACACGCGCTCTTCCTCTTCGGTCAAACCCTGCAAAGCGGACTCGACCATGTCTCGGTGGAAAAGCCGGTGCGCGCGGAAAGCGCCCCTCCCCGCCTTCGTGAGGGAGACGAGCACTTTTCGCCTGTCCTCCTTGCTGCGCGAGCGTTGGACGAATCCTTTCCGCTCCAGTTTCGCAACAGCGGTCGTAAGCGTCGCGAGCGTGACGTCCAAGCGCGCCGCCACGACGTTCATCGGGTTGGACTCGTAAAGCCCCACGGCAGCAATCGTGTGCATTTCAGAAATGGTCAGACCGCGCGTCAGCTTGTTTTGCAACGCGCGCTCCTCAACGCGCAAAATGGTCGTGAACGTGCTGGTCAAAAGTGTTCGTGAGCGCCGGTTTTGATGGAACCGCTTGCAATAATAGTTCCGCGTGCATCCACAATGCCAAAGACGGTGTTTGTTCCGCCTATGTCAATACCTACTACGTAGGGTTTTTCCATGCTTGAATTCATGATATTAATGTTTTGTTTAAAGGGTTAGTTAATTAGTTTTATGGTTACAAATTACACAAAGAAAAATGATACTTCAAAATCTTTTTGAAAAAAAGTTCACCCCATTTGCAACTTTTCGTAACATTGCTGCGTCTAATAGTGAAAATTAATAAGAAACAGACTAAAACAGAGAGATCCGTGATACAGCTGAAAGACATTAACAAGACCTACAACAACGGGGCACCCCTACATGTGCTCAAAGGCATCAACCTCGAGATTAAACGGGGGGAGTTCGTTTCCATTATGGGAGCTTCGGGTTCCGGTAAATCCACTCTACTGAATATATTAGGTATTCTGGATAATTATGATACCGGTGAGTATTATCTGAATGGTACGCTGATCAAAAATCTCAGTGAGACCAAGGCGGCTGCATCTCCGCCGTGCCGCTCTGCCACGGCATTGCCCGCCTCGTGGGCCTTGAGCCCGTGAGCGTCCCCACCGCCACAGGCGAGTGGGACACCGACTACGAGGCCAAGACCGCCGCGGCCTTGGACGTCCTCGCGGAGCACGACTTCGCCGCCATCCACCTCGAAGGCCCGGACGAGGCCACGCACAATCACGACCTGGAGCACAAGATCTACAGCGTCGAGTGCCTCTCCGAGCCGGCTGCAATCAAGCGACCGGGAGTTTGTTTAGTATGGCATCGTTGAGGAATTATTTTGTATGTAGCGCGCTCTGCAGGGCACAATAATCCTCCAGCGTAAGCTGTTCGGGGCGTGCGCGTTCATCAAGACCGGCTGACTGCAGCGCGGTCAGGACCTGTGCCTTGGGCAGGTGCAGGCCGTTGGCAATGGCGTTGGCTGCGGTCTTGCGGCGCTGCGAGAAGGCAGCGCGGATCAACGCAAAGAAGGCGGCCTCGTCACCGTTCGGGACCTGTACAGCGGGTGTCTTGCGCACATTCAGGCGAATAACGGCGCTTGTCACCTTGGGGGCGGGGTAAAAGCTGCCGGGCTGCACGCTGAACAACAATTTCGGCTCCGCATAATAGGCCACTGCGTAGCTGATCGCACCCGCATCGCGGGTACCGGGGGCGGCGCACAGGCGCTGTGCAGCCTCCTTTTGCACCATGACGGTGATGTTCTGGATGGGCAGCTTTTCCTCCAGCAGACGCATCAGGATCGGGCTGGTGATATAGTACGGCAGATTGGCACAGACAGCCACCGGCTTATCGCCAAATTCCTCCGCCAGCAGCGCCTTCAAATCCACCTTGAGGACATCGTTCAGCACCAGCTTGAAGTTATCATACCCTGCCATCGTCTCCGCAAGGAGCGGCGGCAGACGCTTATCTACCTCGATGGAAACGACCTTATCCGCGCGCTTGCAGAGCTGTTCGGTCAGTACACCGATGCCGGGACCGACCTCAAGGGCACCCCAGCCGGGGCCGATGCCGGCAGCTTCGGCAATGCGGGGACATATACCCGGGTTAATGATAAAATTCTGGCCAAACCCTTTGGAAAGGGCAAAATCGTACCGCGCACAAAGGTCACGGATGGTAGACAAGTCGGTCAATGTGGGCACGGCGGCTTCCTTTCAGCGTATATCAGTTCTGGCCGGTCAGCGACATGGCCGCATTAACGGCCTTGCTGATCTGCGGGTCAGTGTCGATCGTGTAGTCGTAGTAGGAGTTCTGTTCATCAACGGAGAGTGTGGCGTCAATATCTGGCTTCAGACCCTCGTTGTTCCAGCTCTGATCCTCGTTGTCGAGCAGCAGGCCGGAGGTAATATAGGCGGCAGAGCCGTCCGAGAAGCTCTGTACATCGCTGAGCACAACGCCCATACCGGCCGTTTTGGTGCCAACGATCGTGGCGCCGCCCATCTTGCGCAGGGCATTGGCAAACAGCTCGGCACTGCTGGAGGTAGCGCCGTTGACGAGGCAGACCATCGGAACATTGATCTCGTTCTCATCAGACATGCGCAGCACGGTCACATTGCCGTCCTTATCCTGCTGCTTGGCAATCTCACCGGAGGGTACGCAGTAATCCGCTGCGACAAGCCCTGCATTGAGGTTTTCACCGGTGTTGTCGCGCAGATCAAACACCAGACAGGTGGCTCCCTGCTGCAGCAGGTTGTCCACGGCAGTTTTAAACTCGCTGGCGGTGCTTGCGGTAAAGGCGTCAATGCGCAGATAGCCGCAGGTGCCGGCGGTCAGCTGGCTTGTTGAGATGGTGGGGGTCTTATAGTTGGAGTGTACAAGGCTCAGCTGCTGCTCCTGACGGTCGGGCGTCAGGTAGGTGATGGCTGTGGTAGTGCCCTCCTCACCCAGCAGGCGGGAGGTCAAACGCGCGGTAGATCCGATGTTTTTGGTGGATTCCTCGCCAATGGCAGTGATAAAGCCGCCGACCTGCAGGCCGGCCTCACTGGCGGGGGAATTGTTGTATACGCGGATGATGCGCGCATAGCCGGAGGAGGCATCGTTGACAACGGCCACGCCGATGCCTGTGAGGGTTCCCTTCTCGATGGCCTGCTTTTCGCTGTACTCCTTGGCGGTATAGTAGACAGCATATCGGTCGTTGATGCCGCTCATATAGCCGGCGGCCAGCTTATCGTTCAGGGTGTCCTCATCAATGGTGAAGAACTCCCCTGCGCGGACAAAGCGGTCGATCTCCGACAGCTTGTTGTACTGGCGTTCCTTGTTTTTGACGCTGGACACGGTCGTGTTGAACATCTTCATCGACACGACCATCGTCAGCGAGAAGGTGACAGCCATTGCGATGATGGCGATGGTGGCTGCCACGCCGAGACTGATTTTTTTGCTCATGGCTCTGATGGCTCCTTACTGTTTTTGCGTTTATGCCCCGTAGGCAAGGGAGAAAAATACCGTAGAGAAAAGGCTCAGCACCATAAGAACGGCGACCACCAGGCAAAAAATGCGCACGGCGGTTTTATGCTTCTGCGGCTTCATAAGGACTCCCCTTTCTTAGGATAAGTAATTCATGACATTGACCAGAACATTGTTGACCTTCATTTCCAGATGCAGGTGGTTGCCGGTGGAGTTGCCGGTGGAGCCGACATACCCCAGCGTCTGTCCTTTGGAAACGCTCGATCCGACGCTGACGATGGGCGCACTGTTCATGTGGGCGTACAGTGTGGAATAGCTGTTGCCGTTGTCATCCTTGCCGTGGTAGACCTGAACATAATAGCCCCAGCTGTAGTGGTAGGCGGCTGCGGTGACGACGCCGCCGCTGACGGCGTAGATTTCGGTGCCGCCCGGCGCGGCATAGTCGGTGCCGCGGTGGCCGTTGCCGCCAAAGTAGCAGGAAACATACTTATAGGTGGCAAGCGGGCGGCCAAAATCCAGCGAGCATTGTATCGAGGCATTTCCGTAGGCCTGGTTGGCGGCGTTCAGGGCTGCATCCAGCTCTTTGGCTGCCTCGTCCACTTTTTTGTTGGCCTCGATCTGGGCCTCCTTCAGGGCCTGTTCCTCGGCCTCCGCCTTGGAGATGCTCTCATCTGTCTGGGAGATATTCTCAGCAAGCTCACTGGTTTTGCTGTTCAGTGCGGCCTTCTGGGCCTCGTAGTCGGCTTTTTTTGCCTCCAAATCCGCCTTGGCCTGCTCCAGTTCAGCGCGCTGCTGCTCCAGCTGGGTATGCTCGTCCTCAAGCTGCTGGCAAATCTCCTCATCCTTGCTGACGATCTGCTCCAGCGTGGTGGCAAAGGTAAGCAGCTGGTACAGGTTGGTCGCACTGGACAGCAGTGCAATGGAACCGCCGTCATTCAGCCGCTGCATCGCGCGCATACGGTCCTTGAAATCTGCCCAGCGCTGATCGTATTCAGCCTGCTTCTGGTCAACCTCCTGCTGCTTTTGATTGATCTCGTCCTGTTTGTTGACGATCTCATTATCCAGACCGCCGATCTGCTCGGTCAGTGTGCCGATCTGGCTGAGCAGCAGTGATTTTTGCTGCTCCAGCTGTGTTTTGAGCGACTGCGCGTCCGCTTTGTCGCTCTGTGCTTCTTTCAGCTGTTGGTTGACTTTTTCCAATGCGGCCTGCTGCTCCTGCAGCTTTTGGCGCAGGTCGCTGACACTGGCAGCTGCCAGCGGCGTCATAACGGTGGAAAGCGTCATCGTCATGGCAACTGCTACGCTGAGCAGCAGTGAGATAAATTTTTTGCTGTGCGAAAAATGCTTCATCTTTGTTTGCAATTCCCCTGCTCGTTGCTGTTATACATTCAGATGCTTGCGGATGCTGGTGGCGGTGCCGAGGCCGCAGAGCACAAAGCCCAGCAGCACAAAGCCGCCGACAATGTAATACCATACATTTTCCAGCGGAACCAGCTGACCGCCGAACATCTGCGAGAGGTTGGACGGGTTCTCGGCATACCAGCGGCAGAGGGCATAGTACGCGCCGCAGACGATGCCGGAGGCAAGCGCAGCGGAGATCAAGCCGGAGGTAACACCCTCCACAAAGAACGGGAAACGAATAAAGCCGTTGGTGGCACCCACCAGCTTCATGATGCCGATCTCCTTGCGGCGGTTAAACACCGTGATCTTGATCGTATTGTTGATGACCACGATGGACACGATAGCCAGCACCGCTACAATGCCGTAGCAGGCGTAGTTGATGACCTGCTGCAGCGAGGTGAAGGTGTCTGCCATGGCAAGCGGCGCTTTGACGCTTGCTACGCCATCAATCTGCATCAGCTGGGCGGAGACTGCCTCAATGTTGTCGGGGTCATCCACCGTCACGCGGTAGTTGGGCGTGAACGGGTTATCGTCCTGAAAGACCTGCTGCAGGTTGGTATAGTCCTTGAGCATATCGCCGTAGGTCGCAAGAACATCCTCGGGCGACATGTAGGTCACCCCCACAACATGGGGGGTGCTGCGGATGGCCGCATCGGCAGCGGCGATCTGGTCCTCGGTGGCATCGTCCATATAGACGACCGTCTCATTCTGGTTGCCGATATATTCGACCATATAATCAATGTTGACGCCCAGCAGGTAGGCAGCGCCGATCAGCAGCATGCAGACGGTCAGCACGCCCATCGAGGCAAAGGTCATAAGCCGGTTGGCACGCAGATTGTGCAGGCCCTGGCCGACAAGGTAGGTAAAGCTGGAAAAACGCATGGTGTCCCCTCTTTAATAGTAAAGATCAGTCTTCATCGTAGTCGTAATCGTCCTCTTCCCGCTGGGCCATAGCGGCTGCGTAGCGGCGGGCGGCCTCGGGGTGCGCGGTGTCGGAGGCGACCATGCCGTTGGCCAGTGTGATGACGCGGTTGCCATACTTGCGGGCGAGCTTATGTACCAGCTCATGCTCATGGGTGACAACCACAACGGTGATGTTGACCTTATTGATGGCCTCAAACAGCTGCATGATGTCCATGGACATCTCAGGGTCGATGTTGCCGGTGGGCTCGTCCGCGATGATCAGCTTGGGGCCGTGGGCCAGCGCGCGCGCTACGGCGACACGCTGCTGCTCGCCGCCGGAGAGCTCATCCGGCAGACGATCCATCTTGTCCTCAAGGCCGACAAGCGAGAGCGCGAAGGGCACGCGGTCCTTGATCTTTTTGGTGGAGATGTTCGTCACACGCATGGCGAACGCCACATTCTCATAGACGGTCATGGTCGGAATCAGGCGGAAGTCCTGAAAGACAACACCCATCTGACGGCGCAGATACGGCACCTTGCGCCGGCGGATCTTGGTCAGATCCTGCCCATTGATGAATACCTTGCCCTCGGTGGGCTTCTCCTCCATCTGGATCAGTTTCAGAAAGGTAGATTTGCCTGCACCGGAGTGACCAAGGATAAAGACAAATTCGCCCTCCTCGATATGGATGTTGATGTCCTCCAACGCAACATTTTCATCGTTGTGGGTCTCATAGGTTTTATATACATGCTCAAAATCGATCATTGAGGATTCTCCTGCCGCAGCGCGGCTGTCCTGTTTACGGTTACAGTCATACATATAATAGAATACCATGCAGCGCGCCTGCGGTCAAGGTGTTTTCCGGCTGCCAAAAGCAGAAAAATGGCGCTGCCTTGCGGTGCAGCGCCATTTGTGAAAGTTTTATTAAAATCAATATTTGGCCGGATTGGCGGAGAGGTACTTCTTGACCATCAGGGCCACCTTAAAGACGATGGCATCGTCAAAGTTGCGCAAATCAAGGCCGGTCAGCTTGCGGATCTTTTCCAGACGGTAGACCAGCGTGTTGCGGTGGACAAACAGCCCGCGGCTCGTTTCCGAGACATTCAGGTTGTTTTCAAAGAAGCGCTGGATGGTGAACAGCGTCTCAGCGTCGAGACTATCAATGCTCTCCTGCTTAAAGACCTCCCGCAGGAAGGCCTCGCAGAGGGTCGTGGGCAGCTGGTAGATCAGGCGGGCGATGCCCAGATGGTCATAGCTGATGACCTGACGCTCGGTGTCAAACACCTTGCCGACCTCCATCGCGATCTGTGCCTCCTTAAAGCTGGAGGCCAGATCCTTGATGTTGCCGATGGGGGTGCCGATGCCGACCACGGCCTTGATGTAATGGTCGCCCTGCAGCGTATCCACAATGGAGGCAGCCAGCTTTTCCATATCGCGGGTGTTGTTGTCCGGCTTGATCTCCTTGACGAGGACGGTGTCCGTCTCGCTGATGTTAAAGACAAAGTCCTTCTGCTTGTCCGGGAAAAGCCCGCTGACAACATCATAGGCGGAAATGTCATTGCCGGAGGTCACGCGGATGAGCAGCACAACGCGCTGTACATCGGAGACAAAGTGCAGCTCACGAGCCTTGGCGTAGATGTCGCCGGGCAGGATGTTGTCCAGCACGACATTTTTGATGAAGTTTGTCTTGTCGAACTTTTCATCGTGATACTGCTTGATGCTCTGCAGGCTGATGGACAGCATGGCGGCAAACTGCTCCGCCGTGGTATCGGTGCCCTCCACAAAGACGGCGTAGTCATTATGCTTGGCGTTGGAGAACTGATGGTAGGCATAGCCATCGCGCACAAAGGCATCGCCGGCCGTCTGGCGGACGGTAGCTACGCCCTCGCGCACCTCACCGATCTGCCCCAGTTCGGAGCAGGAAATCACGGTGCCTGTCTCGTCGATAACGCCGACAACACGGTCCACTGCGTCCTTCATCTGGTACACCACATTCTGGAATACCCTGTTAGCCATAATATGTGACTCCCCTTTTGCTGTTATTTAGACAGTCTGCACCGGCGTGCAGTGCGGGCTATACATGTTTGGCAAAACTGCCGTTTGGTAATCTGCCCGAAAACCAAATCTTCATAATGTATATTTTACACAATTCACTTGGCTTTTGCAACATATTTTCACGAAAATCGCAATATTTTCTTGTACATTTTTCAAATCGAGCAAAAAAATGTACCCGCCGCAGGGTTTGCGGCAGGTACAGCGTCCGTCATTTTGACGATTTTCCAGTTTTTGTCTGGTCAAGCGCGCCTGTGCCGCCCTCGACAACACCGCGGTGCTGGAACACATAGGTGATGCTGCGGAAGAAAATCTTCAGATCCATCCAGAAGGTCAGGTGCGCGGCGTACTCACCGTCATAGCGCGCCTTCACATCAATGGGCAGCTCATCGCGGCCATTGACCTGTGCAAGGCCCGTCAGACCGGGGCGGATGTCATTGGCATGCACCTTGTCCCGCGCCTCGATCAGGTCATACTGGTTGTAGAGCGCCGGGCGCGGGCCGATGACGCTCATCTGCCCGGCCAGTATGTTGTAGATCTGGGGCAGTTCATCAAGGCTCGTCTTGCGCAGAAATGCACCGCTGCGGGTTATGTAGCTGTCGGCATTCTTCAACAGATGGGTTGGCACATCGTGGGGGGTATCTCCGCGCATCGTGCGGAATTTAAGAATGTTAAAATGCGTTTTGCCCTTGCCGACACGGCGCTGCTTGAAAAAGACCGGCCCCGGGGAATCCGCCTTGATCCACAGCGCAATGATCCCCATTGGAATTGCCAGAAGGATCGTGGCGGCCAGTGACAGGATAATATCGAGCAGACGCTTTACATAACGCTGATACATAGGTCAGTCCTCCTTGGCAGCGGGCTTGTCCCCCTGCAGCTTGCGGTTGACTTCTTCCTTGGAGAAGATGGCCGTGTTGCCGGTGGCAGCCACAACGGTATGGTCTGCACGCACACGCCGGTTGGGGTGATAGGTGGGCACCATCTCCTGCAGAATGTCAACAACATCGTTATCGTTGTGCCGGGCGGCCGTTTTGAGCGTCTGCAGATCGGTGTAAAATTTTTCAAGGTCGATCTGCATCGGCGGCGCAATGAAGATCTTGTTGTGGGCCGTCTTGGCCATCTTGTCCTGCTCGGTGTCCATGAGCAGCTCCTCATACAGCTTTTCGCCGGGGCGCAGGCCGGTGATCTTGACCTGCATGTTGACGCCCGGCTCGTAGCCGTAAAAGCGGATCAGCCGGTTGGCAAGGTCCATGATCTTGACCGGTTCCCCCATATCCAGCACATAAATACTGCCGCCCTTGGCAAGTCCCCCCGCCTGCAGCACCAGCTGCGCGGCCTCGGTGATGGTCATAAAGTAGCGCACAATATCCGGGTGGGTGATCGTCACGGGGCCGCCGCGCTTGATCTGCTCCTCAAACAGCGGGATAACACTGCCATGGCTGCCCAGCACGTTGCCAAAGCGCACGGCTACGCAGGTCATGGTTGTGCCGCGGGAGAAGGTCTGGATCAGCATTTCACACAGGCGCTTGGTACAGCCCATGACATTGGTGGGGTTGACGGCCTTATCGGTGGAGAGCTGGACAAAACGCTCCACGCCGTGCTCTGCCGCAGAGGTCAGCAGATTCTTGGTGCCGAACACATTGTTCTTGACGGCCTCGGCCGGGCTGATCTCCATAAGCGGCACATGCTTGTGGGCCGCAGCATGAAAGACAACGGACGGATGGTAGGTGTCAAACACCTCATCCAAGCGGGCTTTGTCGCGGATCGAGCCGATCAGTGTGATGACGGGAGCCTCCGGGCCGTACTTGTTTTTCAGCTCAGTCTCAAGCTCGTAGGCACAGTTTTCATAGATGTCGAAGATCAGCAGCCGACGCGGCTGGTAGCGCATGATCTGGCGGCAAAGCTCGCTGCCGATGGAGCCGCCGCCGCCCGTGACCAGCACGACCTTGTCATGCAGATACTCCGAAATCTGGGCATTGTTCAGCTGGATCTCATCGCGGGAGAGAAAGTCGGCCGTGTTCAATTCACGGAAGCCTGCTGCGACAGGGTTGCCGTTTTCATCGACAGCCTGCGGGTCGCTGAGCATCCGCACACGGCAGTGAGTGGAGTTGCAGAGGTTGATGATCTCGCTGAGGCGGTCGCCCTTGACGGTGGTGATGGCAATGACGATCTCGAGGATATGATATTTGCGCACAAGCTCCGGTATATCAGAGATCGTGCCGCGCACAGGCACACCCTGCACGCGCAGACCTTTTTTGGTCAAATCATCGTCCACCAGACAGACCGGGTTGCCGAAGCTCTGGTTTTTGTTTTTGCAGAGGTTGACCGCCCATGCACCGGCATTGCCCGCGCCGACGATCAGCAGCGGCGTATCATCCTCCGGCTTGTTGGCCTTGGTATCCTGCACGGTGCGAACCAGACGCCACAGGAAGCGCACGCCTGCGATTGCCGCCGTATTGAACACCGCGCCAAAGATCAGCACGGCGCCGGAGATAGGGCGGTTGTGGTAGATGAGGTCAAACAGCATGATCATGCCGGTAGCCAAGCCTGACAGGCAGGTCAGGCGGGCAAGGTCCCGCATACCGGCATATTCCCACATGATCTCATACAAGCCGCCGAACCAGAATACGATCATATAGATCGGCAGCACATACAGCAGCATGGGGGCCATGGCGCGCACGATCTCTACGCGGCGGTAGGCATCGCCGCTGTCAAAGCGGAGCATAACGGCCAGCCAGTAGCATACTACGATAAGCCCGCAGTCCAGCAGCATCAAGGCGATGCGGCGCGGCAGACCCTTAATGATTTGTTTGGAATCCTGTTGCATCTGTTTCGTCCTTTACCAAAGTTCTATTCTCTATACCAAAGGGGGGCCGGTTGAACTGTACCCCTGCTAAATGCAGCCATATAAAAATATTATAACACACAAATGCCCCGTTTGTCCTACTTTTGCAGTGACAAACGGGGCTAATTTTATATAAAATTTACCAGTAATTTTTGGTAAAACAGACGAAGCTTTTATTCGACCGTCACACTCTTGGCAAGGTTGCGGGGCTTATCGACATCCAGACCCTTGGCGCAGCTGACATAGTAGGCCAGAAGCTGCAGCGGAATGACAGACAGGCTGGTGGCAAAATGCGGGTCGGTTTTGGGGACATAGACCGTGAAGCCGGCCGTGTCCTCGATGCTGTAGTTGCCGTAGGTGGTCAGACCCATCAGGAAGGCGCCGCGGCTCTTGACTTCAACCATGTTGGAAACACTCTTTTCAAACAGGTCGGGCTGTGTCAGGATGCCGACCACAAGGGTACCGTTCTCGACCAGTGAGATCGGGCCATGCTTCATCTCGCCTGCGGCGAAGGCCTCGGAGTGGATGTAGCTGATCTCCTTGAATTTCAGGCTGCCCTCCAGCGCTACGGCGTAGTCAAGGCCGCGGCCGATGAAGAAGGCGTCCTTGGCGTTGGCGTATTTGCTGGCAAACCACTGGATGCGCTCCTTATCTGCCAGTGTCTTTTCAATCTTCTCCGGCAGGGCCTCCAGCTCTGCGACCAGCTGCTCATACTGGCCGTCAGCCAGTGTGCCGCGCACCCGGGCAAACTCAGTAGCCAGCAGGTAGCAGGCTGCCAGCTGGGTGCTGTAAGCCTTGGTGGTGGCTACCGAAATCTCCGGCCCGGCCCAGGTATACATAGTTGCGTCTGCCTCGCGGGCGATGCTGGAGCCGACCACATTCACGATGCCAACGGTGCGCACGCCGCGCTCCTTGCACAGACGCAGTGCCGCCAGCGTATCGGCGGTCTCACCGCTCTGGCTGATGACCATGGCAAGAGAGTCCTGCTCAAGCACGGGGTCACGGTAGCGGAACTCACTGGCGACATCGACCTCGACCGGGATGCGGGCCAGACTTTCAAACACATAGCGCGCGGCCATGCCCACATGATAGGCCGAGCCGCAGCCGATGATATACAGACGGCGCACATTCTTGATTGCTTCCTCGTCCAGCGCCAGCTCAGACAGGTCGATTTTACCGTCCTTCAGGCGCGGAGAGATCGTGTCGCGCACGGCCGCAGGCTGTTCATTGATCTCCTTCATCATGAAATGCTCATAGCCGCCCTTTTCGGCAGCCTCGGCATCCCATTCGATGGTTGTGGACTCGCGGGTGATGGGCTCCTTGTCGATGTTGAAGAATTCGATGGAGTCCGGGGTCAGGCGTGCGATCTCGAGATTGTCAATGTAGTAGACCGTGCGGGTGTACTTGAGCAGTGCAGGCACATCGGAGGCGATGATGGCACCGTCCTCACATTGGCCAACGATGAGAGGGCTGTCCTTGCGCACGGCATAGATGACACCGGGCTCATCGGCAAAAAGCACGCCCAGCGCATAGGAGCCGCGTACATGCAGCATCATGCGGGTGATGGCATCCAGCGCGTTGCCTGCAGATTCGCCGGTGTAGTAGTAGTCCAGCAGTTGTGCCACGACCTCGGTGTCGGTCTGAGAGACAAAGGTAAAGCCTTTGTTGAGCAGACGGTCCTTGATCTCCTGATAGTTTTCAATGATGCCGTTGTGCACCACGGCGATCTTCTGGTCACGGGAATAATGCGGGTGCGCGTTGACCACAGACGGCTCCCCGTGGGTGGCCCAACGGGTGTGGCCGATGCCGCAGCTGCCGTGTACAGCATTGCCGCCGTCCGTCATCTCGCTTAAAACCTTCAGGCGGCCCTTTGCCTTTACGACCTCAATCTTGCCTGCGGCGTTCTGCACCGCGATGCCGGCCGAGTCATAACCGCGGTATTCAAGCTTGGACAGACCGTCCAGCAGAATAGGTGCAGCCTGTGCTGCACCGGTAAAGCCTACGATTCCGCACATAACAGGTATCCTCCTTTATGCAGTTGTTCAATATGACCTTCCCACTTTAACGGGCAAAAGTAAAAAATACTTGTATAGTATATTCCTTTTTGCACAAAATGTCTACTGTTTGGCTTAAATTTGCTATACTGTATGCTACACAAAAACAATGCGGGCGGCCGTCAAGGGCTACGGCCGCCCGCTGCGCGGATTCTCCTTTTCCCGTTTCTTACACCATATAAGACCGAATCAAAAGTATCGCGCATTGGATAGCGTACCATATCCGGCGAAGAATAGCAAGTGCAAAACGGAATTTTTCCTGCTTTTTGTGCTGCTTACAAAAGATTATTAAGTTTGTACTGTCATTGCTTTGAAAAATTAGGGCGTATCGTCCCTGCTGCCATTCGTGCGGTATCCCTCTTTCAGGAGACACGACGCGCCACAACCACATAGCGCCCATTAGCGGACGAATACTCACAGGTTGAAAGGGTCAGCAGCTGCTCCCCGTAAGCCGGGCGGATGCTGCTGTCCACATCACTGCGGGACAGCACCTCCTCCACATAGGCATCGTAAGTCTGCGCGTCCATATCAATATACTGGTTATAGACAAACGAGGTGTCGTTTACAACATCAATGGCGAACGCGCCGAATACCTCGTATTTTGCATCTCCGTACACGGTGTCAAACTCAATGTAGGGATGCTCCTGATAATAGCTGACCTTTTTATACTCGGTCAGGCAGCCAAAGATCGCGCCGGTCTTCATATTGTGACCATAGATGACAAGGTTATCACTCTCAGCATTGGCACCCAGCGTTGTGTTTTCGTCAAGGTACGGCACGCCATAGATGCTGTAGCTCTTGTCAAAGTCGTGACGAAGATAGAAATCCTTATTGTTCGGCGCGTACATAACCGGGAA
>OGYO01001336.1_pt1 | contig 13501 bp, 15 predicted proteins | sample 1576561 | NCBI WGS metagenome assembly OGYO01 (sample SAMEA3541507, study PRJEB24748) | human gut metagenome | biome: human gut; feature: human-associated habitat; material: faeces | place: China | collected 2012 | reverse complement strand
CGCACCGGTGAAGAGCAGGGACGCCAGCTGGAGCGTCTGCGCAGCGACCTTTCGCTGAGCCGCAGCCACGAGCAGGATCTGGAAAAAACGCTGAACAGCGTGGTCCAGTCCCAGTTCTGGAAGCTCACCTGGCCCATGCGGTATCTGGTGAGCAAGTGCCGCCAGCTGTGGCACACCTTCCCGCTGCTCGTCTTTCTGGCAACGCTGCGCCGGGTGGGCATCTCCGGCGTGATGGCCCAGGCGAAGGCCAAGCGGGAGTACAAAAAGCTGTTCCCGGGCAAAGCCATGCCCGCCGACCGTTTTGCCACCCCGGAACTGCTGGTAAAGCAGGCGGCCAACCAGCCGGCAGGCCCGCTCATCAGCATCGTGGTGCCGCTGTACAACACCCCGCAGCAGTTTCTGGTGGAGCTGCTGGACTCGGTGCAGAACCAGAGCTACCGCAACTGGGAGCTGTGCATGGTGGACGCCGGGCAGGATGAGACGGTGGGCCAGACCGTGAAGGCCCGCGCCGCCTCCGATCCCCGCATCCGTTATCGGAAGCTGGACAAGAACGATGGCATTGCCGGCAACACCAATCAGGGCTTTGCTATGGTCAAGGGCGACTATGTGGCCCTGCTGGACCACGACGATATCCTGCATCCGTGCGCTCTGTGGTATGTGGCACAGGCCATCGCCGAGCAGGGAGCCGACTTCGTGTATACGGACGAGGTCACCTTTGAGGGTGACATCGACCACCTGACGGCGTGCGCAGCCTCGTACTCGTATTTGCCGTCCGGGCTCACCAGCACGCTGGTCATCATGGCCAGCGAACCAAAGGCGGTGGACACCATATCGCTCATCACATCGCCGTCGTAGTTCTTGCAGGCCCAGACAAAGCCGCCCTCACTGCGGATGACACGGGCCACGATGTCATCGATCAGGCTGTAGAAATAGGTGATGCCTGCGGCCTCGAACTTTTCCCGGTACTCGGCATCGTACACCTCCTGGAAGATGTCCTTGAAGGTGTGGTCATACTTCTTGGAAATGGTGTCCTTGGCACCGAACCAGAGATCCTGTTTGCTTTCCAGCGCGTAGTTGAAGCAGCTGCGGGCAAAGCTGTAGATGGAGGTGTCCTTGTTGTACTGGCCCTGCAGGACACCGGCACACTCAAAGTTGTAGACCGTGGCGGCCTGCCGGGAGCCGTCGTCGCCGGTGTAGATCAGCTCCGCCCTGCCGGGGCCGGGGATGCGGAACTCGGTGCACTTGTACACGTCGCCGTAGGCATGGCGGGCAATGGTGATGGGCTTTGTCCAGTTCCTGACCACCGGTTTGATGCTGTCGATCATGATCGGCGCGCGGAACACGGTGCCGTCCAGCACGGCGCGGATGGTGCCGTTGGGGCTCTTCCACATCTCGTGCAGCTTGTACTCCTCCACGCGCTGGGCGTTGGGGGTGATGGTGGCGCACTTGACCGACACGCCGTACTTCTTGTTGGCGAGGGCGGCATCCATGGTCACCTGATCTGCGGTGGCATCGCGGTTGGGCAAGCCCAGATCGTAGTACTCGGTCTTGAGGTCCACAAAGGGGAGGATCAACTCATCCTTGATCATCTTCCACAGGATGCGGGTCATCTCGTCGCCGTCCATCTCTACCAGCGGGGTCGTCATCTTGATCTTTTCCATAGCAGGGTTCCCTTTCCTCTATTGGTTTTGTATTTTATGCCCCATGCAGGGGCGTTCCGGTTACTTGCGGTAGGCGGCTGCCAGCTTTTCAAAGGCGGGCAGGCTGCGCTTTACCTTTTCGGTGTCGATGCAGTAAGCAAGGCGCACATAGCCCTTTACCCCAAAGCTGTCGCTGGGCACCAGCAGCAGATCGAATTCCCGGGCTTTCTGGCAGAAGGCGTTGGCGTCCTCTTCCAGTGCCTTGGGGAAGATGTAGAAGGTGCCGCCTGGGCGCTCCACTTCAAAGCCCAGCGCGGTGAGTTTTTCGTACAGCAGTTCCATGTTGGTCTGGTAGACCGAAAGGTCGCTGGTCACCTTCTGGCAGCGGCTGACCGCCCGCTGGATGATGCTGGGCGGGCAGTTGTGGCCGGTAAAGCGGGAGATCTGGCTCATCATGTCCACAAGGATGTCCTCACCCTCGCACCCCGGGCGCACCGCCACATAACCCAGACGCTCGCCGGGCAGGCTCAGGCTCTTGGAGTAGGAGAAGCAGGTCAGGGTGTGGGGGTAGAACGCCGCCGGGTAAGGCACAGTCTTGCCGTCAAACACGATGTCCCGGTAGGGTTCGTCACTGACCAGAAAAATATTGTGTCCGTACTGGGCGCTTTTTTCGGTCAGAATCGTCGCCATGCGGGTCAGGGTGTCGGCAGAGTAGACCACACCGGTGGGGTTGTTGGGGGTGTTGATGAGCACACAGGTGACCTTTTCGGTCAGCATCTGTGCAAAGGCATCCAGATTGGGCTGGAAGGTGGGCGCCTGCGGCGGCACCACCCGCAGCACTGCGCCGGGGGTTTCCAAATACCTGGAATGCAATCCGGATATTATTTTGATGGATATAGGCATGCCCGTGGTGGACGGTTATCAGGCAACGGATGCCATTCGCCAACTGTCTTCCGATATCCCCATTGTGGCGGTAACGGCTTTTGCATACGATGAAGACAGAAGAAAAGTAATGTCCAGAGGCTTCAACGGTTATTTATCAAAGCCTCTGAACAAAGATGAACTATTGAAAATGCTTCATAAGATGGGTATCTGATATTTTAATCTTCCAGTGAATAGTCAATGGTAGTCACCACGCGTATTCGTTTGATATAAGGAGTATTGGCATCGCGGTCTTCGATGCTGAATTGTCCTTGATAAGCTCTTTTTATCTTTCCCAGTTCACTGTCCGAGTCTTTGGCAAACTTGATGGCGGCGGCGCGGGCGTTCTTTGTTGCTTCTTCTATCATCTGAGGTTTCACGGCATTGAGCCCTGTAAAGTCATACTGCACATTGTAGCGGTAATCTCCTCCGGTAATGGCGATGCCCTGCTTCAGAAGCTCACTCTGTTCTTTTATCAGATTACGGACAAGTTCCACTTTGTCGGATGTAACAGTGATGACAGTTGTAATATTATAACGGAATTGAATCGGATTACTATTATAACGGTCGGCCTGCAAGTCGATAAGTTCGGGAGCATTGATACTGATTTCCTGCTCCGTGATACCTTTTTGTTTGAGGAAAGTGACGATAGTCTGATTCGTATTATTAATCTTATTATATAAGGCAGGTAAGTCATTTCCCACTTCCTTGTACATCAGAGGCCAAGTAACCTTGTTGGCAGGCACTTCCATTTCAGCCAATCCTTTGACGGTTACTACCCGGTCTTTACCGGCGAAAGTATCCAGTCCGTTTTTGATAAAATACCCCATAATCAGCATACCTATTGCTAAGATAATGGCTTCCGGTTTCCAACTTTTCATGTCTTAATTGTTTTTAGTTATACAATTTATTTCTTATTATAAATGTCCAAGACCTTTTTTACTGAACCATATTTCTGCAACAATTGTTTAGCCTTTTTTTCGTCTAGCTGCAGTTCCTCCATAATCATTCTCATTCCCCGGTCTACCAGTTTTTGGTTGCTTAGTTGCATATTGACCATTCGGTTTCCCTTCACCCTTCCCAGTTTTATCATCACGGAAGTGCTGATCATGTTGAGAATCATTTTTTGCCCTGTGCCGCTTTTCATGCGCGAACTGCCGGTCACAAACTCCGGGCCCACAATCATTTCGATGGGAATATCCACTGCGTGTGAGAGGGGAGAATCAGGATTGCTGCTGATTCCTGCCGTCAGTATGCCTCTTTTCCGTGCCTGTTGCAATGCGCCGATGACATAAGGCGTTGTTCCCGAAGCGGCAATGCCTATCACGGTATCTTTGTCGCTGATGTGGAAAGCCTGCAATTCTTCCCATCCCTTCAACGTGTCGTCTTCCGCATTTTCCACCGGATGCCGCAGAGCCGTTTCGCCTCCGGCTATTATACCTATTATATAAGTATCGGGCATACCGAAAGTCGGTGGAATCTCCGAAGCATCCAATACCCCCAGGCGTCCGCTGGTTCCGGCTCCGATATAAAATACCCGTCCGCCTTGCTGCATCCGTTCCACGATACCTGTTACCAGTCTTTCTATGTGGGGAATACAGGAGCGCACGGCCAAGGCTACTTTTTGGTCTTCCTCATTGATACCTTCCAATAAGCTTCGCACGGACAACTGTTCCAGGTCTTCGTGCAAAGACGGCTGCTCGGTTATTTTAATAAAACTCATATTCTGAAATGATAATTTATCAACCCTTCCATCGGACTCTTTATTATCTTGCCGACTTGAATGCCCAATGCATCGGCTGCTTCTTTCACCTCCGCCCGGAAATGCCATGCGATGGAACCGATAAAATGAACCGGGCAACTGGCATATTCGTACAGCATCACATTCCTTTCGAAGAAATCGGTGAAACAGGAAAGCAGCAACGCATGAATCTCCGCTCTTTGCCGGTGTGTGGATAAGAAAGGAGTGAGGCTTGCCAGAAAACGGTTGGCAAGCGGCTGCCGATATACTTTGTCCAAGATAAGGGCAGGCGTCAACTCATATTCTTTCAGCAGCAGTTCGCACAAGTCGGGGGGAAGCTGTTTTTTGAGGCAGTCACCCACCAGGCGTTTACCCAGCACGGCTCCGCTTCCTTCGTCCCCCAATATGTACCCCAGTGGAGAAACATTGGAAACAATTTTTTCACCGTCGTACTCGCAGGAATTCGATCCTGTTCCCAATATACAGGCAATACCTTTCGTGTGTCCGCACAAGGCGCGGGCGGCTCCCGACAAGTCACTTTCCACCGCAACATGGGCGTGTGGGAAACATTCGGTGAGGGCATCTGCTACGATGCATGCCTTTTCGGGCGTGCAGCCGGCGCCATAGAAATAAAGTTCGGTGACGGTGTCTTTTTCCGTCAACTGCGGGAAAAGGTTTTCTGTTATTTGCCGGCTTATTTCTTTGGTGGAAAGATAAAACGGATTGATGCCGGGAGTTTGGACTATCCGGTAATCCGTTTGGCTGTTGCCGATGCACCAATCGGTTTTGGTGGAACCACTGTCTGCTATTACAATCATGGTTACTGGTTAATGGTTATAGTGTACGCAAAGATATGAATAATAATTGAAAATGAGTGCCGAATCAACAAAACGTGATACAATATGCATTAGATATGAATCAATTATTGAGCGTTTTCCTAGGAATTATTCTATTTTAGATTTTTGTCGGTTAGACTTAACCGATTGAGAAATAAACTTTTAGCGAACTATTTGAAAAGTAGCGGTAACGAGTTAGCAACCGTGTGAATTTCAGCGTTTTGCATTACTATGCTGTCAAATAACTCTTTCAAGTGCAAATATAGGGATTTTTTTCGAAAGTACGAACTATCGGTGGCAGTTTTATAAAATCGACTGGCGAAAAAACAAATAGAATTTTCCAAAATAGCTTGGGATAAGCCATTAACGAAATACTTTCTTTTAAGAGCACAGTGGTTTACCCAATAAAATTATATACCTTTGTGACAAGTTAAAGAAGATGTCGCATCGGATAAAAGAAGCATTGATTGAGGTGGGTATTAGTCAAACTGAATTGGCTAAACGACTTGGCAAAGGTTTTAATATGGTCAATCTATACGCCACGAACAAAGTGCAACCTCCTATACCCGTACTATACAGGATAGCGGAAATACTGAATGTGGATGTGCGTACACTTCTTGTACCTAACGAAATAAAAAAATAGACATATGGCAAATACTAATCTAAAAGAAGCTAAGGCGGCTAAGAATGATGAGTTCTATACGCAATTTCATGACATAGAGATTGAAATGAATGCCTATCTTGAATATGACCCGGACGTGTTTAGGGGAAAGACTGTATTGCTTCCTTGTGATGACCCCGAATGGAGTAACTTTACCCGATACTTTGCTGCCAAGTTCGATGAGTTAGGCTTGAAAAAACTGATTTCTACGAGTTATGCGCCGGATAGCAAAAAATACAAAACACCTTATCAGCCCTCTTTGTTTGAGCAAGAAGCGCCTCAATTCGACCCGTCCAAGGCACAGGTGAAAGGTAAGATATTCATCTTGGAACGAGACAAAAGCGGGGACGGACGTATCAATATTGATGACCTCGAATGGAAGTATATGGATGGTGACGGGGATTTCCGAAGCAAAGAAGTTACCGAACTTCGTAATGAAGCGGATTTTATCATCACCAATCCGCCGTTCTCCCTCTTTCGTGAGTTCTTGGCTTGGATTATGGAAGCCGGGAAGAAGTTTGCTGTAATAGGTAACATGAACGCAATCACTTATAAGGAGGTCTTTCCCTTGATAAAAGATAACAAAGTTTGGTTAGGTGCTACAAATTTTAATGTTGGAATGTATTTTTTTGTCCCTAAAGGATTTGTATATAAAGATTCATACAAGTTTATACGTGAAATGGATGGTAAAGCTGTAAATAGGGTTCCCGGGGTATGTTGGTATTCAAATATTGAGCATGGCCGTCGTCATGAGCCACTTGCACTGATGAGCATGGCAGACAACCTCCGCTTTTCCAAACACAAGGAACTGAAAGGCAAAACCGCCTATGACCGTTATGACAATTATGATGCCATTGAAGTGCCTTTTACGGATGCTATTCCGGCAGATTATGACGGTGTGATGGGCGTTCCTATTTCCTTTTTGGATAAGTATTGTCCGGAGCAATTTGAAATCTTAGGGATTAGTTTGGAACTTGGTACCAAGAAGCCCGATAATCTTCCGAAAGAGAAACAAGGTGGTCCCGCTTTTTACATTAAGATGGGAACCGACTACAATCGAATGTATTGCAGATTAGCTATTAGGCGCAAACTTACGATTGATAATTAAAATGCGTTGATAGACTTTTTCTTGAATACCGTTTCTTATGATTACTCCACTGGCATTTAAGTCGTATGTACCAACCTTTCCGAACTTTTTCAAATAGGCGGTTTTACATTCGTATGTGGTATAAACACGGGTTTTCATTGTGTATAAGTCCTCATTCTCGCACATCCCTAAGATTTCAACTTAAAAATAAAGACAAAAATATAATATTATGACTCAGCATAATGCCATCAAGCTTTTTGAAACCAAGAAAGTTCGTACTATTTGGGATGACAAAGAAGAAAAATGGTACTTTTCCATAGTGGATGTGGTGGCTGTCCTAACCGATAGCCCTAATCCTCGTAAGTATTGGAGTGTCTTGAAAACACGTTTAAAAAAAGAAGGGAGTGAGTTGACTACAAATTGTAGTCAACTGAAAATGAAATCGGCTGATGGAAAGATGTATTTAACCGATGTCGCAGATACTCAGCAGCTTCTCCGTTTGATTCAGTCTATTCCATCGCCCAAAGCAGAACCGTTCAAGCAATGGATGGCACAAGTGGCGACTGAACGTCTTAACCAAATGCAAGACCCCGAACTCTCTATCAATCAAGCACTGGTGGACTATAAGCGGTTGGGGTATTCGGATAATTGGATTAATCAGCGTCTCAAATCCATAGAGATTCGTAAAGACCTCACGGATGAATGGAAGCGGCACGGATTGCAAGAGGGAGTGCAGTTTGCTACGCTGACCGATATTATTTATCAGACTTGGAGTGACATGACCGCCAAGGAATATAAGCAGTTCAAAGGTCTGAAAAAAGAGAACTTACGTGACAATATGACCAATAAGGAATTGGTGCTAAATATGTTGGCGGAACTTTCCACCAAAGAAATATCTGAAAGTAAAAATCCGGAGACATTTCGGGAACACATGGATGTGGCGGAAGCCGGTGGTGAGATTGCCCGCAATGCCCGTATGGAGTTGGAAGCCAAGACGGGCAAGGCAGTCATCAGTCCGCTGAACGCCAAGACTGGCATTGCGCTCAATTCATCTCCGGAAGAAGAAGACACAAAAGAATAATCCTAAAAAGTGAATCAATATCATGGAGACAACATTGCATACAGAATGGACTGTCGAAGACATCTGTAAGGGGTTTACCTACAACGAATTGGAAGGTAAAGGTCTATTTGGATTGGACGGGCGGCTCACTATCCAACCCGAGTATCAACGCCATTACATCTACAACGATGGGAAACGTGATGTAGCGGTAATAGAATCCCTGCTGAAAGGCTATCCCATCGGACTAATCTATTTCAACCGGACTGTGGACGGACGATTTGAAGTACTTGACGGGCAGCAACGCATCACTTCTATCGGTCGGTTCGTTACAGGAAAATTCGCCATCAAGGATGAAGCGGATAACGTACAGTATTTCTCGGGATTGCCCGAAGAGCAGCAACAAAAGATTATGCAATCCTCTCTGCTGGTATATGAATGCGAGGGTGAAGAAAAGGAAATAAAGGAGTGGTTCAAGACCATCAATATTGTAGGCATTCCGCTCAAGGAGCAGGAATTGCTCAATGCCATCTATTCGGGCGAGTTCGTAAATGCAGCCAAGCGGGTGTTCAGTAATTCCCAAAATGCGGAAATACAGAAATGGAGTCATTATATCAAGGGAGATGTGAAACGGCAGGATTATCTGGCGGAAGCCCTCCGGTGGATTTGCGACAGTAAGGGAATGAGCATTGATGCCTATATGAGCATACACCGTCACGAGCCTTCCACGGGAGAATTGGAAAGTTATTTCCGTTCTGTGATTGACTGGGTATCGGCTACCTTTACTATGGTAGAGCGTGACATGTGCGGCTTGGAATGGGGACGGCTGTATGAAACGTACCATGCCACCCCTTATAGCACCGTCCATGTCGCGGAACGGGTAAAAGCCTTGCAAGCGGATGAAAGTGTGCGGTGTCCCCGAAATATTTACGAATATGTACTGGGTGGAGAAGAGGATAAGAAACTGCTTGACATCCGTATCTTTGAAGAATCAACCAAGCGGGCTGCTTACAAGCGTCAGACCGAAGCGGCTGAGAAACAAGGAATTTCCAATTGTCCGCTCTGTGCGTTGGGGAATAATGCCAACAAGACCCGTATTTACAAACTTTCGGAAATGGATGCCGACCATGTGACTGCATGGAGCAAGGGAGGGGCAACCAGCATGGAAAATTGCGAGATGCTTTGTAAAACCCATAATCGTTCAAAGGGAAATCGGTGAAAGTGTGTTATTTTGAGAGAGTTAAATCAATTAATTCTCTCAAAATATGAACAATAAAAAAACATTTCACGAAGTTTCCGAGATTTGGTGTGATGCAAAGCGTCCGATAGTGAAGCATTCCACCCTATGTGCTTATCAGCTTACGTTACAAACACACCTATTGCCACGATTTGGCGCTGCGGAAAATATAACAGAGAAGGATGTCCAGCAGTTTGTGATAGACAAATGTACTTCCGGATTAGCAAGAAAAACAGTCCGGGATATAGTGGCAGTGCTCAAATCTGTTATCAAATACGGGAATAAGCACGGGATTTTCCATTTTGAAGAATGGGAAATCGAATATCCTACCCAAACAGAAAACAAACTGCCGCCCACATTGTCATTAAATCATCAGCGTATATTGATGCGTCACTTGCTGGAACAGCCCACTCCACAAAATATAGGTGTACTGTTGGCTCTCTGTACCGGAATGAGAATCGGTGAGGTTTGTGCTTTGAAATGGGAAGATGTGGATTTTGCACAAAAGACAGTCATCGTGAAGCATACTGTAGGCAGAATATATAACTGTGAGTTGAAATCTACAGAAAGGGTTCACTCTTCCCCAAAAACCAAGAATTCCTATCGTGAGATTCCTATATCCAAACAGCTTCTCCAAGCGTTGAAAATGGTAAGGAAACAATCTCAATCCCCATACGTGGTAGGCACTTCTACACAATCTAAAGAGCCTCGTTCTTATCGTGATTATTTTGGCAGGTTGCTAAAACGATTGGATATTCCCCACTTGGTCTTTCATGGACTTAGGCATACATTTGCGACCCGATGTATTGAAAGCCAGTGTGATTATAAAACTGTCAGTGTCATACTCGGTCACTCAAATGTGGCAACGACACTTAATCTGTACGTTCATCCTAATCTCAATCAAAAGAAACGGTGTATTGACCGTATGAGTAATTTCTTGGGAATAACATGAGTTAGTCTTGGACTCTATATATACATGGGGGACAAAAAATGTCCTCCATGTATGTGATGCGCATGATTGACTATAGCTTGAAGCCTTTATTCTTTTTCTGAATAGGCTTCCAGTCGACATTCTGTTGTAATCGTTCAAATTGTTTCTTGAACCATTCCCCGATATGTAGTCCGTCAATGGCAAGTATCAGCTTTCCATTGTTTGTACCAACTTTGGCAGTAACATCATTCGTCCTGAACTTACGCCTATGCTCATCGGAATAGAGTTCGCCGTTATATGGCAATGGCTTGCCTGTCATTAAATGGGCGGTCTGTTCATGGGTAAAGCCGACAGCAAGGCACAATTTCTCAATACGGAGCATAACACGAAACCAAGGAAACCATTCTGTGGCTTTTATCAACAAGGCGTTAAGCCTTGAGACTTCCGTTTGATGTTTTGTTACCATCTCGTCCTTTTCCAGCAAGTACCGTTGCTGCATTTCCAGCACTTGACGGCTGTAGTCTGTCCGTATGGTCTGTATCTCGGTTTGCAGTGCTTCGATGGTTTCTTCGTGTGTGGCTACCTCCCTATGCAGGGCGGTGTTCTCCCTCTCCAGAGTCTTGACCTTGTTGCTCCCGAAAAGAGAACCGACACTCTCGGCGATGTTGGCGGCTGCGGTCGTGGCTGCCCCTTTCAGCCGTTCGGTCTGTATCTCTTTTTTCGCCCGTTCAAGCTCTTCCCGTGCCGTTTCTTTCCGTTCCTGCAATTCCACCACTTCCGTTTTCAGCTCCTCTGTCTGTCGCTTTATGTCACGGTAGTATTCACGTCCCACAGTCGTGGGGGAACGTCCATCTTGCAACTGAACTGTTTAATCTCGCCGTCCACCGTGATACGGCACATCAGAGGCAGATTGCCGTTGGGCTTCTCGCTGCCTTTCTTCACGTAAAATAAGACCTTGAATGTACTTCGCATACTCACTCCTTTTTTGGTCACAAAATTAGTTATTAGTGAGTTACCGATAACTATGCAAATCGACGCAAAATGCAGAAACAGAACCTTTTAGCAAGAAATCTGCACCTGTTACGGGAGTAATGAAGTGCTAACTGAACTCTTGCACAGTTTGGCTTCATGTTGGCTTTTCGTTGGCTTTGCTCAATAGAAAAACAAAGCGTAACGAACGCGGTATCAGCCAATTCGCTACGCTTTGCTCAAATTTACTTTTTCGCTATGTGTTTATTTTATTCTTCCGAAAAACAAAATATTGTTTCCGTCTTCATCAAAAGAGGAACGTAATTCTTCCAGTGCTTTGCGCTCTTTATCAGTGCAATTCTCATCGGACAATTTTTCTTCAATCAGTTCTACCAGTTGTAGCGGTTCAAACAGTTCACAATACCAACCATCTTGTGGAATTCCTAATTTATTGACCGGTAAATTTCCCATAAAGTCATTGACTACTTCCGCAAAATAGGCTCTTGTTTCCTCTTTATCTATTAAGACAGTATTGGTTTCAGGCTTCCAGCCGTTTACTTCTTCCATTCCGCTTGGATAGAAATAAATGAGGAAAGAGGAGGGGGGGGCCGTGAGGTCGATGTACCGACCATGGAAATTATTCAGTGCAAAACGAGGATACGTTTTATGGGTTTGAGGATTGAAACGATAAAGAGTATCCGTTTCAAATATATGATAGGTAAATTCCGATGTATTGTTTCCAGCCCAGATTTCATTGTTGAACCCTATAAAGTTACCTTCTTCATCTATGCTGGAAACTAATTTCGAATCATCGTTAATATAAGTCTTTATTCCAGTCGTATCTACGTGTAAATATTGAAAAGTAGGTGAATTAGCAAATTGTAAATGGGTCAAAAGTAATGAACCATCAGGCTGATAGCGTACCTGTCCTTTCACTATGACGGAAACATCTATTGACTGAAGAAATTCTCCTCTGAAATTATATTCCAAGAGTGATTTCCCATAAAACGGTGCAAGGCAAATTTTGTCGAACTTTTCATTGAGTGTAGCACCATATAGCACTTTGTATTCTCCTGGTCCTTGCCCTGTACGTCCAATATTGCAGAGGAATTTTCCTTGATGATTAAACAATTTGAAAGCCTGTTCGTCCAATACGCCAATATAATTATCAGTGATATATACTTTCCATCCTTTCACTAACGCAGTGTCTGAATTTTCCAATTGAATACACTTAAAGTCTGTGACCCAATTGCTTAACTTCGTTTGTCTACTATTTCCCCATTGTTCGGCATCGCAAATAAACAAAGTATCGTTTTCTGTTACTTGATAACTGAGTGCATTGTATCCCTCTTTCTTCCCACACGCACAGCAAAGTAGACAAACGAGGAGAATCACACAGTATAATTTCTTTTTTGACATATATACTTATTTCTTTAGTTTGACAAACATCAGCATTGTATGCTCTTTTTCATTGAAATCTTTAAAGAATTCATTAAGCTGGTCCCTATGTCTTTCATCATGATATACATCACTTCTCATTTGTCTTTGTCTGGATACAGGCTTTTTATTGACTAATTCTGGTATTATTCTACCTTCTTGGTAAAGTGTTTTAGGTAGGGTCTTATGCCTATCTCCCTGCTGGTCGCTGGCGTTTACCATTATTAAGTAATCTCCCGATTGTGCGGATGGAGCAAAAGCAAGACCACCGTCATAATCATTGAATATGCCGAAATGGAAAAGTGCATGCTTGTTTTCATAGTCAAATTTATTCGTCACTTGATATAATTTAGTTGTCTTTTTGTCATAGAACAAATAGTTGGAAAGCCCCCTTGAATGCCCTCCGGCTTTATATTCCGCTATATAATAGAGGGAAGTTTCATAATAGCGGACTACATTCAACTTTTCGGCTAGTGTAGTCGTTATATAATCACTCATGGGTTTTCCCGAATGTTCTGTTCTCTGTTCTAAAGGCACTTTCTTAATTTTATTTTCTACTAACAGTGCTTGCAAAGTCATATCATCGTGTACTTTCCAAAGGGTGTCACTATAATCACGGTGGTAATAACATCCATTCTGTCCTCTGAATAAGGATCGGCGCCAATCCATGTTGTTGAAATATGATTTTTCACTTGCTTGGAATTGATTTATATTCGCCTTACGCTCAATTATACTTCCTTTTCCATTGATAAAAAATAATTCGTTCGGATTATTTCCTTCATTGTTTTGACTTATGACAAATAAACTGTCGTTAAGACAAAGGAAAGAATATCTATATCCATTCACTTTTTCTTTTAAATGGATAGTCTGAAGTATATTTCCCTTTAAATCATATTTCCTGATGCATTCATCCATAAATGTATATAGATCCTTAATTCCGCAACACTATTATAAAATATTTTTTTTAAGTACCTGAGCAACAAA
>OGYO01001335.1_pt1 | contig 13502 bp, 9 predicted proteins | sample 1576561 | NCBI WGS metagenome assembly OGYO01 (sample SAMEA3541507, study PRJEB24748) | human gut metagenome | biome: human gut; feature: human-associated habitat; material: faeces | place: China | collected 2012 | reverse complement strand
CATGGTATCTACAACGGTCATTACCACTTTTGGCACATATTGTTTTACATGCTTTGTAAATTCCAAAATAGCGGGCAGCGCTTTCAGTCCAAATTCAGAGTGACATATTTCGTCATATTTTTCAGGAGTAGAAGCATTCAGGCTAATAGAGATGATATCAACCACTCCTTTAAAGTCAGGAGCAGTGTCTCTTCCAAATATGCAATCAGATAATCCATTGGTATTGATGCGAATGGGAATATGACTCATTTCACGCACTTTTGCAGAAATCCATTTGATATCTTCCAATCGATAAGTGGGTTCTCCAAAGCCACAGTATACCAACTGCTCATAATGAGATAAATTCTGTTTCTCCAGTTCCGCTAAAATTTCTTCTTTTGTCGGTTCACGTTCCAGCCATAAACTGCCGGAATCTCCCACATGGTCGCCTGTGGTGCGCAAACAAAAATCACATGCGTTGGGGCAGCGGTTGGTTAAGTTGACATACAAATTTTTTCCGTACACATAAGTAATGGTCATATTAATCCTCCAGAGGCACGCCGAATAGGTTGGATGCATTTTGACGGGTAATTCGCAGCAGCTCCTCAGCGGTGATTACATTTCCCTGCTCGCTGCGCGCATTTGCAATTTTTTCAGCGGTGTAAATAATCATAGAAGAATCACAGCGTTTTCCACGGAACGGAACCGGAGTCATATAAGGGGCATCTGTTTCCAAAACCATGGATTCTAACGGGATAGAAGCCGCAACGGCAACGGGTGTTTTGGCATTTTTAAAGGTAACTGCTCCACCCAGACCAATATACATTCCCAGTTTTATTACTTCTTTTGCCATTTCAACGCTTCCGGAAAAACAGTGCACCACGCCTTTGGGCCTGTATTTCTTTAATAAATCCATGGTATCTGCATGCGCTTCACGGTCATGGATAATCACCGGAAGTTGATATTGATTTGCAAGTTGAAGCTGGGTTTCGAAAAAAGCAATTTGTACATCGCGAGGCGCATTGTCCTCATAATGATAATCCAGTCCGATTTCTCCTACAGCAACCACTTTTGGCTGTTTGATTAGTTGCTCCAGTTGCTCCTGATAGTCGGCAGGAGCATCTTTGACATCTCCCGGATGGATTCCTGCTGCTGCATAAATAAACGGATACTGTGCAGCAAGTGCAATGGAATCTTTGGAACGCTCAAGATTTGCACCAACATTGATGACGTTGCAAACTCCTTTTTGCCGTAAAGATTGTATCACTTGATGACGGTCCTCTTCAAAGGCCTCATCATCATAATGTGCATGAGAATCAAAAATAAAATTTTGCATTGTACCACCTCCAAATAAAATACAGACTTGCAGAATCGAGATTCCGCAGTCTGTATCAAACATAACTTAGTGAATGCCGCTGCCTGCGGGCATATCGTCTACAAAAATAACTTTTACAGTGTTTTCATCGCAATCAGCTGCCAGAATCATACCTTGGCTTTCCACACCGCACAATTTTGCAGGTTTTAGATTTGCCACCAATATAATGTGGTGTCCGATTAAATCATCCGGTTGATACCATTGAGAAATGCCGGAAACAACGGTACGCTCTTTTTCTCCGTCGTTTACCGTTAATTTTAATAATTTTTTAGACTTTTTCACCGGTTCGCAGTCTAAAATTTTACCGACACGCAATTCAATTTTTGAAAAATCTTCAAATGTGATTTCATCAAATGTTGCGATTCCTTTCGGTTTTTCCTCTTTTTTTGCTTCTTCCTTTTGTTTCAATGTAGCAGGATTTGGAATTAATTTGTTTAACTCTTCAATTTCAGCGTCTACATCAATACGTGGGAACAAGGTTTCTCCTTTTGTAATAACAGCGTCAGCAGGTAAGGTACCCCATTTATCTGCTGTATCATAAGAGAGCTCCTGATTTTTTGCACCAATTTGTTCCTGAATTTTTGGAGTGGTGGACGGCATAAATGGCGTCAATAAAATGGAAATGATGCGCAGTACTTCACAAAGATTATAAATCACTGTTGCAAGTCTGGCGCGTTTACTTTCATCTTTGCCAAGTACCCATGGCATAGTTTCATCAATGTATTTGTTGGTACGTGCAATTAACTTCCAAATTTCAGCCAGCGCATTTGAAAATTGATAGCCGGATACATGTGCATCGCATTTTGCACGTAACTGTGTTGCCATTTGAATTAATTCTTTATCCGGTTCATCTTCCTCACGTTCAGCAGGAATGGTACCTCCAAAATACTTTTGAGCCATAGCTGTTGTACGTGAAAGCAGATTTCCAAGGTCGTTTGCCAGGTCAGAGTTAATTCGATTGATTAAAGCTTCGTTTGTAAAAGTACCGTCTGCGCCAAACGGAATTTCTCTTAATAGGAAATAACGGATTGCATCGACTCCGTAACGGTCACACAGAACGACAGGATCTACCACATTACCCTTTGATTTTGACATTTTGGTGCCATCGCCGAACAATAGCCAACCGTGGCCGTATACTTGCTTTGGCAGAGGCAAATTAAGGGCCATAAGCATAGCAGGCCAAATAATGGTGTGAAAACGAACAATTTCTTTTCCCACAAAATGTACGTCTGCCGGCCAATATTTTTGATAATCAGAATCGTCATCAGAGTCATAACCCATGGCAGTAATATAGTTGGTTAAAGCATCAAGCCATACATATACAACGTGTTTGGGGTCGAAATCCACAGGAATACCCCATGAAAAGCTGGTGCGGGAAACACAAAGGTCATCCAAACCGTTTTTGATAAAATTAATCATCTCATTCTTACGGCTTTCGGGTTGAATAAACTCAGGATGTTCCTCATATAGTTTTAACAGTTTATCTCCATAATTGGACAGACGGAAGAAATAAGACTCTTCTTCCTCCCATTTTACTTCTCTGCCGCAGTCAGGACATTTGCCGTCTTTTAGCTGAGTTTCTGTCCAGAAAGATTCACATGGAGTGCAGTACCAGCCTTTATAGGCTCCTTTATAAATTTCACCTTTGTCGTAAAGCTCTCTAAAAATTTTTTGTACGCCTTTTACATGGATTTCATCTGTGGTACGAATAAATTTATCATTGGAAATATTTAATAATTTCCAAAGCTCCTGAAATCCATGTACAATGTTATCTACATATTCTTTTGGAGTAACGCCTTCTTTTGCAGCGTTTAATTCAATTTTTTGTCCATGTTCATCTGTGCCGGTTAAAAACATGACGTCATAACCTTGCATTCTTTTATAACGTGCAATTGCATCACTGCCTACCGTGCAGTAACTGTGTCCGATATGGGCTTTTCCTGATGGATAATAAATTGGAGTTGTAATATAAAATGTTTTTTTCTTTTCCATAATATTCTCATCTGTCTTCCATTATAAATTTTTAGTTTGTATTCTTCGCTGAACTGCTTGAACTGTCAGAGCCGTATAAGAATTCTCTTAAACTTGCGCATGTACCGGGTAAATCAGGAACCAAGTTATAGTCTATTTCTGTATAAAGTCCTTCTTCAGGAACGTGCGATGTTTGTACTTCATATCCAAGAATGGTACCGGCTTGTGTTGCAAGAGAAAGAATGTCACTGCTGGATAAGTCTGTTGTAATATACTGTGCATAATTATAGAATACAGAAGTCATCTGCGCAGGGTTTAATGTTTTGAACTTATCAAATATAGCAATCATTACTTGACGTTGACGTCCTGTTCTGCCAAAGTCGCTGTCCAACTTACGGATACGTGCAAATGTCAAGGCGCCTTTTCCGTCCAAATGGTTCATTCCAACTTGCAGGCTGATAGGTTGGCCGTATTCTCCGTAATACCAGCTGCTCATGTAATCTACTTCGTCCTGTGTCATTTCAATATCAATGCCACCCATGGCATCAATTAAGTTAATGAAATTTTCAAAATCAATTTCTACATAATGGTCAATATTGATACGGAAGTTATTTTCAATGGTTTGCATGGTTAAACCGGCTCCGCCTACATCACTTTGACTGCCTATGGTGTATGCAGCATTAATTTTATTTTTTCCTGCGGTCGGAATTTCAACATATAAATCACGCAGGAAAGAAACCATATTTAAATTTTTCGTTTTACTGTTGATGGAAATCAGCATCATAGTATCTGAACGTTGGGCCGTACCATCTTCGCTTCGGTCAACACCCAATAATAAAATATTGGTAATGGCATTATCGGAAATCACGTCCCAAGTCGGTGCATCGGATGGTTGTTCCACATAGCTGGTAGTATCAACAGGTTTATAATTAATTCGTGAAAGCATAATTGCAACAAAGGCAACAACTCCGATGATAATTGCAACTACAACACATATGATTGCAATGATAATTTTTTTTGCTTTCTTTTTTTTCTTTCTGGGAGGTAAATCATCACCGCCGCCATTTTTTTTGGATTTTTTCGAGGAACTGTAAATATCACGATTGACATAATTATAGCGGTCAATATCTTCGTCGGAAGCAGGGGGTCTGTTTGTTCTTCCGCTGTTTCTCCGTTGATTTTGCTGAGCAGAACTATTTGTTCGTTCAGGACGATTTTGTTGTCTTTGAGTTCTGCTGCGTAATTCATTTGTCTCGTTTGTTCTGTAGCGAGGTGTTCTCTGAGGATTTCTTTGTTCCCTGCTGGAAGAATAAATATCTCTATCATCATCACGGGGACGTCCGCGATTGTTATCTGCCATAGTATACTCCTTTAAGCGATTGGAAAATCGCTATATCCTTATAGTGCTATATTATATATGTATATAAATAAATAGAATCTATTTTATTTTATTGTATTGTGGTACTTATGTCAACTGTCCATGCCATGGAAAGGCTCGTTTTCCTTAAATTCTTACAGTTTAAATACAAAATCAACTTGATTTTGTAAAAACCTTTGATTATCATAAGTATAAATATATTTTATCGGAAAAGAGGCAGCATTTTATGGTTAAAAAGAAGAAAAAGAAAATTGACAAACGAACATGGATGATTCGTATTGTTGCAATGGGTTGCGCATTATTGATGTTAGCTACCGTTATTATTGCCGCTCTTTTCTCCTTTTAATAAATAAAAAGGGTCCGTATGATTTTAATAAAAAGCAAAAAACAGCATTACTTTATTAATAATATTTATGAATAGGAACATGTACCATGGAATACAGAAGATTTGAAAATACAATTATTGCACGCATTGATAAAGGGGAAGAGATACTGGAACAAGTAAAAATAATTGCACTAACAGAAAATATTCAGTTGGCAAGTGTTCAGGCATTAGGTGCAGTTGGCAAATTTACGGTGGGAGTATTCCGAACAGAACAAAAAATTTATCAGTCCAATGAATTTCAAGGTGATTTTGAAATTGTATCTTTAGTTGGCACAATTAATACGATGAACCATGAATTTTATTGCCATTTACATATGAGTGCGGGAAATGAGAAAGGTCAAGTGTTTGGAGGACATCTGAATCAGGCTATCGTCAGTGCAACTTGTGAGATGGTAATCTCTATTGTAAACGGTGATGTGGACAGATGCTACAGTGATGAGATAGGTTTAAATTTGTTTGATTTTAGCCGTTAAATAGATTGATAGAAAAAAGGGAGGAGGATTTTCTCTCTTTTTTCTATGTCAAGGTATTTCATCTTTATTAGAATGTTTCTCTTTCTCGGTAACATTGAAAGTGATATTTACAAATAAATAGCGATTTGCTATTTGTGACAGGGATATATTGAATGACAGTCACCAATAGATTATAGGGTGTCCCTGTCGCTGCTACGCTTTGTTAAATTGGGATTAAAATGACATTCGGTTTTTAAATGAACTCTAAATTATTTTTAACGTAATATTTACAAAAGCGCTGTAAACTAAACTCATCTTAACAAACAGATGAGGAGAAAGAAAAATGAGAAAAACAAAAATCAAAAGAATTGTGACAGCTGTACTTGCTTCTGCTCTCATGGTTTCTACAGCAGCATTATTTGCAGGTTGTGGGTCTACTGATACCGGAACATCCGGAGGCGGCAGTACCGCAGAAAGTTCTTTAAGCGGAAAGCTTACTTTAAATGGTTCTACATCTATGGCAACTGTTTGCCAAGCTTTGGGTGAAGTGTTCCATGAGCAAAATCCAGGTGTTACAGTCGAGAAAAGCGGAACCGGTTCCGGCGATGCTTCCAAAGCTGTACTTGCCGGCACTGCTTTGATTGGCGACCTTTCCCGCGAATTAAAAGACAGTGAAAATCCGGACCAATTTGAAGTAGTTCAAATTGCAACTGACGGTATTGCAATTGCAGTACATAAAGACAATCCGGTAAGTGATTTAACACAAGAGCAAATTGCGAAAATCTTTACAGGCGAAATTACCAACTGGAGCGAAGTTGGCGGACAAGACCAAGCAATTACCGTATTGGGCCGTGAGGCTTCTTCCGGAACCAGAGATGGCTTTGAGGCTATCTTCGGTGTAGAAGGTGAAGCAAAATATGCAGCAGAGTTGACATCAACAGGTGAAGTATTAAACCGTGTAGCAAGCGACCCTGCAGCAGTTGGTTACATCTCTTTGGCATCAGTATCCCCATCTATCAAAGCTGTAAAAGTTGACGGTGTTGAGGCTACAGATGAAAATATCGTAAATGGCACTTATAAAGTATCCAGACCATTCATTCAAATTTATAAAAAAGGTACTGACAGTGAACTTGTAAAAGCTTGGTTTGATTTTGTAAAATCTGACGAAGGCAAACAAGTAATTGAAGATGTTGGACTAATTCCGGCAGAATAATTCAAAGAAATATTCTTTTACTTACTACATTTTCCCTAAAATAGATCAACAAAAATCCCCTTTCCAATGTATTATCATACTTGGAGAGGGGATTTTTGTATGCAAATTATTCTTTTCCAAATAATCTTTGCGCATAATATACAGAACCCATGGCATCTTTGGAATAAAAGTCTGCATGTATCATATCCGCATATTCTTGTGTTAATACAGCGCCTCCTACCATTACTTTGACACAAGGAGCTTTTTCTTTTAATAATCGTATGGTTTCTTCCATATTTACAACAGTGGTTGTCATCAAAGCGCTGAGACCTACCAGCTGAACATTTTGTTCTATGGCGGTATCTACAACCAAACTTGGGTCGACATCTTTTCCAAGGTCAATGACATCGTAGCTGTAGTTTTCCAAAAGTACTTTTACAATGTTTTTTCCAATGTCGTGAATATCACCTTTTACGGTTGCCAGAATAATTTTTTCTCCTTTTTCCTGAACAGTACCGCTTTTTTCAAAATGTACTTTAATTGCTTCAAAAGCAGCTTTGGCAGCTTCGGCGCTCATCAACAATTGAGGAAGGAACAGTGTGCCTTGTTCAAATTCTTTGCCTACAACGTCCAGAGCAGGTACCAACAGTTTGTTGATAATTTCCAACGGTTCCGTTGTTTTTAACAATTCTTGCGCAGCTGCATGTGCGCTTTCTTTTAGTCCCTTGATAACGGCTTGATCCAGAGGCATATCGGCGCCGGCAGGAGCAGCCGTTTCTGTTGTTTGTCCGGAATAAACAGAGATATATTCCATACATTGTTTGTCAACACCGCTTAGTGCACAGTAGGAGTAATATGCTTTCATCATACCTTGTGAACCGGGATTCATAATAGCCGCGCTTAATCCGTTTTGCATAGCCATGGTAAAAAATGCAGCATTGATGTTTTCTCGTTGGGGCAATCCAAAAGAAATGTTGGAAACACCCAAAGAAGTATAAGCTCCCAATTCATCGCGAATGAGCTGCAATGCTTTTAATGTTACGGCAGCCGCTTCTTGTTCAGCGCTGATGGTCATGGCAAGTACGTCAAATATCAAATCTGTTTTTGGAATACCGTATGTTTCAGCTGTAGCAATGATTTTTTTTGCAACTTCCAAACGTCCTTCTGCGGTAGGAGGAATGCCGTTTTCATCTAAGGTTAAGGCGATTACAACACCACCGTATTTTTTTACAAGCGGGAACACTTCATGCATGGAGTGTTCTTTTCCGTTTACAGAGTTAATTAACGGTTTTCCGTTATAAATACGCATGGCTTTTTCCATTGCAATTGGGTCTGTGGTATCAATTTGTAATGGAAGGTCAATTACACTTTGGATTTCTTTGATTGCGTCCTGCATCAACTGTACATCGTCTCGCGCGCCATTCCGGAGATCGACGGCTTCAAGCCCAGCCACCGCAAGCTGCTGTACACGATGTATAAGATGAACCTGCTCTCGGGCGGACGCACAAAGTCGGCCAACATCGTCGGTCAGACCATGCGCCTCAACCCGCACGGCGACGCCGCGATCTATGAGACCATGGTGCGCCTGTCCAAGGGCTACGGCGCGCTGCTGACGCCGTTTGTGGACTCCAAGGGCAACTTCGGCAAGGTGTTTTCGCGCGATATGTCCTATGCCGCCTCGCGTTACACGGAGGCGAAGCTCGCGCCCATCTGCGCCGAGCTCTTCGGCGACATCGACAGCGACACCGTCGACTTTGTCGATAACTACGACGGCTCGATGAAAGAGCCGGCGCTGCTGCCGACGCGCTTCCCGAACGTGCTCGTGTCGGCAAACCTCGGCATCGCCGTCGGTATGGCGAGCCAGATCTGCGGCTTCAACCTTGAGGAGGTCTGCCGCACGACGATCGCCTATCTCGAGGATCCGAACCACGACCTGCTCTCGACGCTGCCCGCGCCGGATTTTCCGACCGGCGGCGAGATCCTCTATGACCGCAGCGAGATGGCGCAGATCTACCGCACCGGACGCGGCAGCTTCAAGGTGCGCGCCCGCTGGCGGCACCTGCCGAAGGAGAACATCATCGAGATCTATGAGATCCCGTACTCCACGACCGTGGAGGCTGTCATCGACAAGGTGGCCGAGCTCGTCAAGGCGGGCAAGCTGCGCGAGGTGGCCGATATGCGCGACGAGACCGACCTCAGCGGTCTGAAGCTCGCCATCGACCTCAAGCGCGGCGCAGACCCCGAGCAGGTCATGCAGAAGCTCTTCCGGCTCACGCCGCTGTGCGACAGCTTTGCCTGCAACTTCAACATTCTCATCGCGGGCAATCCGCGCGTGATGGGCGTCGGCGAGATCCTCGACGAGTGGACATCGTGGCGCATGGAGTGCATCCGGCGGCGCGTGTTCTTTGACCTGCAGAAAAAGCGCGCCAAGCTCCACCTGCTGCAGGGCCTCGGCAAGATCCTGCTCGACATCGACCGCGCCATCGCCATCATCCGCAACACCGAGCGGGAGGCCGACGTCGTGCCCAACCTTATGGCGGGCTTCGGTCTCGATGAGGTGCAGGCAAACTTCGTTGCCGAAATCAAGCTGCGCAACATCAACCGCGAGTACATCCTCAAGCGCACGGCCGAGACCGATGCGCTGGAAAAAGACATTGCCGACCTTGAGGCGACGCTTGAGAGCAAGCGCCGCATCCGCAGCATCATCATCCGCGAGCTCAAGGAGATCATCCGCAGGTACCCGTCGCCGCGGCGCACGGGCATCGTCGCGGCGGAGAGCGTCACGATGCTGCCGACGGAGGACCTTGTGCCGGATTATCCGGTGCAGCTGTTCCTCTCGCGCGAGGGCTATTTCAAGAAGATCACGCCGCAGTCGCTGCGCATGAGCGGCGAGCAGAAGTATAAGGACGGCGACGAGCTCAGCCAGAGCTTCGGCGCGACGAACCGCGGGGAACTTCTCATCTTCACCGACCGTCAACAGGTATATAAGGCCAAGCTCTGCGACTTCGCGGACACGAAGGCGTCCGTGCTCGGCGTGTACCTGCCGACGGTGCTGTCCATGGACGACGAGGAGCACGTCCTGTGCATGGTCGACCCCGGCGACTATCGCGGCGAGCTCCTGCTCGTGTTTGAAAACGGCAAGGCCGCGCGCATCCCCGTGGCGGCCTATGAGACCAAGACAAACCGCCGCCGCCTGACCGGCGCGTACTCGGACAAGAGTCCGCTCATAGCCGTGCTGCCGCTCTACGAGGGCAGCGAGGTCGCGGTCTTTGCGTCCGACGGGCGCGCGCTGCTCTTCCCGCCGGAGGCGATAGCGCTCAAGGCATCGCGTACGACGCAGGGCGTCGCCGTCATGGCGCTGAAGAAAAAGGCCGTCGTCACGCAGGCACAGTTTGTGCCCGATACGCTCATCCACAACCACGCGCGCTACCGCGCCAAGAGTCTGCCGGCAGCCGGTGCGCTGCTGCGCGAGGACGACCGCGGTGAGGAGCAAATGAGCCTGATCTGAGGAGGAAACTATGGATCTGCATCGTTTTTCCGCTTTTGACTACATGAAGCTGATCGTCGGTTCGGCGCTCGTGGCCGCGGCATTTCAGTTTTTCACCTTCCCGAACAGCATCGTTTCCGGCGGCGTGACCGGCATCGCGCAGATCATCCATCTGCTGACGCGCATCCCGGTCGGCGTGCTGTCGATCCTCATCAATATCCCGATCTTCTGTCTCGGCTGGCGGCACCGGCTCGGCACGCGCCGGCTCATTCTGGCGCTGTGCGTCATGGCGATGATCTCCGTGTTCATCGACCTGCTTGCGATCACCGAGCTCGTTGCGACGGATGAGCCGATGCTCGGCGCCGTCTACGGCGGCGTGCTCAACGGCGCGGGCTACGGTCTGATCTATACCACCGGCACGACCGGCGGCGGCACGGACATTCTGGCCAAGATCCTGCGCCGGCGCTACCCATACATAAATTTCGGCACGCTGCTGTTCGGCATGAACGTGCTCGTCGTGCTGACGTTCGCGTTCCTGTTCAAGAAATACGACAGCTGCATGTACACCATGATCGAGATGTTCATCAGCTCGAAGGTCGTCAACCTCGTCCTCTACGGGCCGGGTGTGTCGGAGGTGTGCTACATCATCAGCAGCAACGTCGGCGCGATCAAGAGCGCCATCACCTGCACGATGGGCCGCGGCATCACGCTGCTCAACGGCGAGGGCGCGTGGTCGGGCAGAGAGATGCAGGTCATCCTCTGCGTGGTCAAGCGGCCGGAGATCGCGCAGCTGCGCGAGGTCGTGCGCTCGGTGGACGGAAAGGCATTTGTCATCGTGTCCGAGGCCAAGGACGTCTTTGGCCGCGGCTTTGGAAACATCTACGGCGACGATTGAAAGGAGCGGGGTATGCGCAAACGCTGCATCACCGGCATCCTGCTGGCGGCACTGCTGGTGTCGCTGTGCGGATGCACATCCGTGTTTGATAAGGAATATCTGTCGGTGCGCCCGTATGAAGAGCCGTCAAATCTGCTGACGGATGCCGACACCACGCAGATCCGCAACTATGCGGGCCTCATGCGCGCGCTCAATGCGATGGCCGCACAGTACGAGCGCTCGTTCGTGCTGGCTTTCGGCGACTATGACGGCATCATTGCCGACGATCTGGCCGCCGCCTGCGAGGAGCTGCGCACCGGTACGGCCATCGGCGCATACTGTATCGACAGCGTCACCTATGAGACCGAGCAGGTGGTCGCCTACTGTGAGGCGAGCATCACCATCGCCTACAACCGGCCGGAGAACGAGGTGCGCTCCATCTACAGTGCCCAGACGCAAAAGAGCATCCTTGACTGCGTGGTCGATGCGCTCGACCGGCAGAAAACGCAGTTTGCCATCCAGATCAGCACCAGCACGCTCGAAACGGGCGACGTCGCGGCGCTTGTGCGCTCGGCGTGCCTGAATCAGCCGCAGCTCGTGGTGGATCTCCCGGTCATCGACGTCACGGTCTACAGCGGCGGCAGCAGCCAGAAGATCTTCGGCGTCACGCTGCGCTACGACATCGGCGCATCCGCGGTCAACGACCGCCGCACACAGCTTGACGGCCGTGTGCGCACGCTGATCTCTTCGCTCACGGCAGGGGAGAAGGAGACACCGCTGCAGGCGGCCTTCGTCGTCATGCGTGCCTGTGAGCAGCGCACAACGACCGTGCGCACCGCCTATGACGCACTCGTGAGCGGCACGGGCGACAGCTGCGCGCTGGCCATGGCATACAAGGCGGTGTGCGACGCGCTCAACATACCGTGTCAGGTCGTGAGCGGCCGCTTCCAGGGCATTGACCGCTGCTGGAACGTGGTGCAGGTCAACGGCAATTACTATCATCTCGACCTGTCCATGCAGTCGGAGACGCTGTGGCTGCGCAGCGACGAGAGCATGCGCGGTACCTACCAGTGGTCGGCTGACAGCTGTCCGACGTGCGCGGCGCAGTCGTTCATCTGGCACGAGGGCGAGAAGCTCTGACACGATAAAATCAGAAAAAAGAGAAAAAACGCTTGACAAGCCGTCTTTTTGTGGTACAATAACGCTTGCATTCACGAAATGCGGGCATAGCTCATTTGGCAGAGCGCCACCTTGCCAAGGTGGAGGTAGCGAGTTCGAATCTCGTTGCCCGCTCCAGATTGAGAACCACACACAGCAAAAACACCGCACGAAGTGCGGTGTTTTTGCTGTGCTTTGCTGCGTCCGCAGCGCGTGGATATCAAGGAACGGATCACAAACACCGATCGGATCAAATTAAGGAGGAACCCTTCATGAACGCAGATGTTGTTATCGTCGGCGCCGGTCCTGCCGGTATTTTCACGGCGCTGGAGCTGCTGCGCCGCGGCGCTCCGGAGAAGATCGTCATGATCGAGCAGGGACAGGCCATTGAAAACCGCCGCTGCCCGAAAGCTAAGACCGGCAAGTGCATGAACTGCAAGCCGTACTGCCACATCACGACCGGATTCTCCGGCGCGGGCGCATTTTCGGACGGGAAGCTCTCGCTGTGCAGCGATGTCGGCGGTGACCTGCCTACGCTTGTCGGCGAGCAGAAGGCACAGGAACTCATTGATTATGCCGACGGCATCTATCTCGAATTCGGCGCGGACGAGCACGTCGAAGGGCTGGAGAATACGGAGGAGATCAAGCAGATCCGCACGCGCGCCATCCGCGCGGGCCTGCGTCTGGTCGACTGCCCGATCCGTCACCTCGGCACGGAAAAGGCGCACGAGGTGTACCTCGGCATTGAAAACTACCTGCGCGAGCACGGCGTGGAGATGCTCTTCGGCTGCACGTGCGAGGATGTCATCGTGCGCGACGGGCGCTGCTGCGGCGTCGTGGCACACGATGCGCATCAGGACTACACCATCGAGGCCAGGCACACCGTCATCGCCACCGGCCGCCGCGGCGCCGACTGGCTGGAGAAGGTCTGCCTCGAGAACGGCGTGGAGCACAAGCCCGGCACGGTCGATATCGGCGTGCGCGTCGAGGTGCGCAACGAGATCATGGAGTCGGTCAACCGCGTGCTGTACGAGTCCAAGCTCATCGGCTACCCGGCCCCGTTCAAGAACAAGGTGCGCACGTTCTGTCAGAACCCCGGCGGCTTCGTGTCGCAGGAGAACTATGATAACGACCTCGCCGTCGTCAACGGCCATGCTTACAAGGAGCTCAAGTCGCCCAACACGAACGTGGCCATCCTCTGCTCGCACAACTTCTCCGTGCCGTTCAACCAGCCGATCGCCTACGCGCAGA
>OGYO01001318.1_pt1 | contig 13574 bp, 10 predicted proteins | sample 1576561 | NCBI WGS metagenome assembly OGYO01 (sample SAMEA3541507, study PRJEB24748) | human gut metagenome | biome: human gut; feature: human-associated habitat; material: faeces | place: China | collected 2012 | reverse complement strand
TGGCTGTTGTCGTACAGAGAACATTCAAAAAAAGAGCTTGAGGATAAAATCCGCCCTGCCGGGTCAGGTTCTCTCCGATCCCGTCCTTGCCGATGTGAACGATGGTGTCGATGCCGTTGGCCAGCCCCCGCAGCTGGGCGCGCTGTTTACTGGTTAGATCCATATTTCATTCCTTCCCGCCGAGACGCTTCCGGCGCTTTTCCGTTAAAGATTCGATTTCGTCCTCCGGCATCCACAGCTCGCTGTATCCGCAGGAGAGACAGCACCATTGCTCCACTTCTACCGCTCCCCAGCTTTTCATCAGAAAGCTCTTGGTCCGCTCCGGATCGGAAGCGCCGCATTTCGGGCAGACCTTGCTGTTCTTCATGCCGCCTTCACCCTTCCGCCTTTTTCAGATATTCCTTCAGCTTTTTTTCAAATGAATCCAACGCCTTCCCCCGGTGGGCGCTTGCGTGACCGGCCGCAGGAAGGCCGGCGCGCTGACCGCGCGCAGCTGCGAAAGCAGCTCCTCGGCGGAACAGTCGGAAAAATTCAATATCTGGTTATAGAACCCCTCGAAGGAGTACATGCCGCCCGACGCGGTGACGACCAGATCCCTGTGCGGCAGATAGACGCAGGACAGCGCGTTGATACTGGCCGTGCCGATCACGTCGCGCAGGTAGCCGGAAACCTCGCGCACGCTGTCCTCGCGCGTGTTTCGAGCCGCGCAATGTCGGAAGCTGCCGAGAGAATCGAAAGACTGCAAGGTGCCGCAGTCCGCGTTGGGTATCGCAAGGAAGACCTGAAAACCACGAGCTTTGATGTCCAGACAAGGTACGAGAACGTCAAGGATCGGCAAGGAAATTACAAGCGAGAGTTTGTCGGATATGCTTGCAGCTATCGCTTGAAACTTGCATTTGACTTTGACAGCAAGCAGCTTGCAAAGGTCATTTCTGCGATTGCGGATTGTGGGGCGCAACCAGAACTCAGCATTGCGTTCACCGTGAAAAACCCGGCAAGAGTCAGCGAAGAGCTGCTGATCAATGCGACGGAGAACGCCAGAGCAAAGGCGGAGATTCTTTGCAAAGCATCAGGCAGTACGCTTGGGCAGTTGCTCAACATCGACTACAACTGGGGCGAACTCAATGTTTTTTCCAGAACAAGCTACGATGTTGAAGACTGCATTCAGCCTCTCATGGCGATGAGCAAGTGCGCCGCACCTGAGATTGAGCCGGTTGATATTGATGTGACAGACACAGTGGCTTTCACATGGGAAATCCAATGATTTTTTGACTTTTTTGAAATCCGGTACTCAACAAACGCCCTTTTTGTGTCCGTTGTAAAGTGAAGGGACATTTCACGGAGGAATCTTCGGGGAATACGATTTGGGGAGATTAGCAAGCACAGCCGGTGTATATACACACGGCGATTTTGGATTAAGGAAACCCTCCCCTTAATCCCGAAAATGCTTGTTGGGATGTCTCCCAAACCCTCTATCTTTACGAAAGGACAAACCGCTTATTGCAAACAGAACACGACCAAATCAGATACTCTTCTTTGTTTCAGATGACGAGAAGCGGATTATCAAAGGAAAGATGAAACAGCTTGGTACAAACAACATGGGAGCGTATCTTCGCAAGATGGCGATTGACGGTTACATCATCAAAGTGGACTACACGCAGCAGAAGAAACTTGCCGCCGCAGTATCTCGTGCAGCGGCAAATATCAATCACATTTGCCGCCGAATTAACTCCACAGGACACTTCTATGAGGACGATGTTGCAGAGCTGAAAGAAAGGCAGGCTGAGATATGGCGATTACTAAAATCAAGCCAATCCGAGGAACTGTGAACAAGGCTCTCGCATACATTCTTGATCCGCAGAAAACAGATGACCAGCTCTATGTCGCTTCCTATGGTTGCGCTGCCAGCGATGCCGCAGCGAAGGAATTTGAGTGGACAAGAAATCTTGCTGCTCAACAAGGAATGCAGATGCCGAAGGTGATCGCCCGACATCTAATCCAATCCTTTGCGATTGATGAAGTCACGCCGGAACAAGCGCATGAAATCGGTAAGCAGTTTGCCGACGAATGGCTCAAGGGAAAGTATGAGTACGTGATTGCAACGCACATCGACAAGGGGCATTGCCACAATCATATTATCTTCAACGCAGTCAACTATGTAGACTTTCATGCGTACCGAAGCAATAAGAAAACCTATCGTGAGATGCGGCATCTAAGTGATGAGATATGTGCTGAACACGGGCTGTCAGTTATTCCTCCCTCTCAGGGAAAAGGCATGGACTACAAGGAATACACCGAAGCCAAACGCGGTACAAGTTGGAAGCAAAAACTCAAGCAGACCATTGATCGCTGTGTAATCACAGCAAAGGACTACGATGAGTTTTTGAAGCTGATGCAGGACGCCGGATATGAAATCAAAACCGGCAAATACATCTCCTTCCGTGCCGAAGGGCAAGAGCGTTTCACCCGTGCAAAAACCATCGGAGATAACTACACCGAGGACCGGATCAAGGAACGCATTCAAGGACGCAATGCCCGCAGACGGCAGATGCAGAACGGTAGGAAGAACATCTCTCTCATCAGCGATATTCAAAACAGAATTAAGCAGATCGACAGCAAGGGCTTTGAGCATTCTATGAAGATTAAGATCCTCAAAGAAGCCGCCAGAACGCTAAACTACCTCACTGAGAACGAGCTGCTTCAATATGCCGATCTTGAAAAGAAAGTCGAAGACATTCATAGTTCTTATGAGCGTACCGGCGCTGACTTGAAAGTCGTTGAAGCGCAGCTCCGAAAGGTGCAGCCGCTTATCAAGAATATCTCAACCTATCAAAAGCTCAAGCCGGTCTATGATGCCTACTCAAAGACGAAGAACAAGCAGAGTTTTCGAGCTGCGCACGAGGCAGAGCTTGTCGTTTTTGAAGCAGCAAAGAGTACATTGCTTGCTATGCAAGATGGTGAAAAACTTCCAAGTATGAAGTCTCTGCAAGCCGAGCAGCAACGCCTTTTGGAAGAGCAGCAGCGTCTCTACGACGAACGAGCAAGGCTCAAAAAAGAGGCTAAAGTGATTGATACCATGAAGGCAAATGTCGATGATTTCCTCAGTCCAACGCTTTCACAGGAGCATGAAAAAGCCAAAAGTAGCGAGTTGGAATAACCACCAAAGCCTGAGCCGTATGAATAAATCGGCTCAGGCTTTCTTCTTCGTAATGCGCTCCATGAACTTGAAATATATTTTGAATTTTTGGAGTATCGTATTGAAAATTTGAAGCGTTTGGTGTATAATATAATGAGTCTCACTATAAGCGTTTGAGAGAGGTGCTTTTATGAAGATAAGCTATAAGAAATTATGGGTCATGCTCATCGAAAGAGAGATCCCAAAATCAACTTTACGCAAGGATATAGAGCTGTCTCCTGGCACGATGAGTAAGCTCAATAAGAACGAGGATGTAGCTCTCTCTGTTCTGCTGCGCATTTGCGACTATTTGAATTGTGACATTGGAGATATATGTGAAGCTGTGCGAACGGGCAAGAAGTAGGTCCGAGTTTTCGTGCGGCTATTTTGTTATAGGTAGAGAAAAATACCTCAGCGAAAGGAGCATATATGGATGTCCTTGAGAATGCTGTGACTGAGAAAAATGCCCTCGTTGAAGCGGAGGCGTTTCCCACAGATGATCGAGTCACCTACAGAGACAGCACCTATGAAATTGTTTCTAAGGTTGCATATTTGATTGGTGTTCCGAAACGAATTTTTGATAATGAGCATGAAGCACCCAAAATAGAGATATACGAAAAACTTGATGCAGACAAAACGGCACGGATAATCCGTCATTTGTGTATCATAAGGACAGCGATTGAAAGAAACTTCAAGCATATCAACGAGCGCATGAAGTTTAGTTATCTCTCAATCAGCAGTATGCCGGAATATGTGCCGCAGGATAGCCTTCAACAACTAAATGCGGATGGCATTAGTTTTATAAAGAAGTCCAGCACGAAGCTAAGTCAGCATATCGTTGAGATAAACAAGCTGATTTCTGATCGGATCAATAATTGCAAGAAGCTATTTCCTCTTTGGCTGAATTGGCTGTATGTAAAAAACCTCTTTCTCATGCCAGATGGCTTGAAAGAGGAAGGGACAAAAGCAGCAGCAGATATTTATTACGCTCACTTGCTCTTTTATCCTTACCAGATGTATATAAACTGGGAACCGGAGGATGTCGGTAATCTGCTCTATAACGATAAAAAATTCGTGACGCTGCTTTATCAAATGAACGGTGACTACTTTACAGAGTACAGTAAAGTTTCTGATGCCGGAAGTTACATTAAAGGAAGCATCTACGAGTTTATTGGTAGCAGCGAAAAGGTTGTCGTAGTGGTAGATTGTGAAAACTCTGATCCGTACAAGCTCTGCGCTACGCTCAAGAATCTTGACTATCAGTACACACAGAAGATAGCATCCATCATCCTGTTTGATGATGTGCATAGTGCATCTGCTTGGCGTATTCTGGATAGTTTTACCCACATCCCGGTCGAACACATGATGACCGAACGGGTAAAGCAGAACAAGTCTCTGGTCGATGTGATGCTGATTGCCCGAACTTGTCAGGAGCATTACAAAAACAATGTGGATTCCTTTATTTTGGTGTCCAGCGACTCCGACTATTGGGGACTGATTTCTTCTTTACCGGAGGCTCGGTTCCTTGTCATGATAGAGCGCGAAAACTGCGGACCGGATTTGAAGAACGCACTTGTCAATGCCGGTATATTCTATTGCTATATTGATGACTTCTACTCCGGCAATGCAGAGGATATTAAGATCGGCGCACTGTTCAAAGAGATGTATCATTACATAGATCAGGCGGTGCGGCTGAATATCTACGAGATGTTCACAGAGGCGTTAAGAGCGACTCGAATTGAAATGAGTTCTTCGGAACAGAAACAGTTTGTGGACAAGTATTTGAAAACGATGCAAATGTCCATTGCGGATAATGGCGATGTGACATTGGAAATAAGACGAAAATGAGTCCGTTATATCGGACAGTAGCCGTGATAGAATAAAATGAGGATCGGTTGGCAACCAAAAATGATCCTCAAGTATTGGAGATGAAGATATGGCATACCAGAGCGAAGCGGCTCTTGAGCAACAATTCATAGAGCAGCTAAACAAGCAGGAATACAGCACAGTCGATATTCCTGATTATGACGCATTGGTGGAGAACTTCAAAGTTCAGTTTGAAGCCTTCAATGCGCCAAAACTTGATACGCCTATCACCGATAAAGAGTGGGAGCGTATCTTTAACCTCATGCTTGGAAAGTCCGTGTTCCAGAGCGCAAAAATTCTGAGAGACAAGTTTGTCCTTGAGCGTGAGGACGGGACGAAGGTTTACCTTTCCTTCTTCGATCAGGATCACACCAAGAATATCTTCCAAGTTACACATCAGACAACGGTTGTAGGCAAGTATGTCAACCGCTATGATGTAACGATTCTTGTGAATGGCTTGCCGTTGATTCAGGTCGAGTTAAAGCGCAGGGGGATTGACATTCGAGAAGCAGTCAATCAGGTCATGCGCTATAAGAAGCACTCCTATAACGGACTGTATCACTTCATTCAGCTTTTCATTGTCTCCAACGGCGTTGATACCAAATACTTTGCCAACTCCGACAGGGACTTGATGTATAGCCTCGCCTTCTTCTGGACGGATTTCAACAACATCCGTATTACCAACCTGAAGGACTTCTCAATCTCTTTTCTGGCAAGGGATCACATCATCAAGATGCTGACACGCTATACCATCCTGAACGATACGGATAAGATTCTGATGGTTATGCGCCCCTATCAGGTGTATGCCGTAGAAGCCCTTATAAGGCAGGCTACGCTCACAAATCGCAACGCCTATATCTGGCATACCACCGGTGCAGGAAAGACGCTGACATCCTTTAAGACAGCTCAAATCCTCGCAGCCAATCCGAACATCAAGAAGGTTATCTTCCTTGTTGACCGTAAGGACTTGGACTCTCAGACCACCGAAGAGTTTAACAAGTTTGAGGCTGGCTCTGTTGATGTCACAGATCGCACAGACATTCTTGTGCGGCAAATGAAGGATAAGAACCGGCAGCTCATTGTCACGACGATGCAGAAGATGGCAAATGCCGTTAAGCGTCCTCAATACGAAAAGGTAATGGACGCATACCGTGACGAAAAGGTTGTCTTCATCATTGATGAATGCCACCGCAGCCAGTTCGGAGATATGCACAAGGATATTGTTCGGCATTTCAAGAAAGCGCAGTTCTTTGGCTTTACCGGTACGCCCCGTTTTGAAGTGAACGGAAAGACGGAAGGCAAGATCACACAGACCACCGAAATGCTGTTTGGGGAATGTTTGCATAATTATCTGATCAAGGATGCTATCTTCGATAACAATGTCCTAGGTTTCCATATTGAGTACATAAAGACGATGGAAGGCGATTTTGACTGGGACGATCCGACATTGGCTGACGCGATTGATGTTGGCGAACTCTATATGTCTGATGAGAGAATGTCCCTCATTGCAAACCACATCGTCCAGAACCACAAAGCCAAAACGAGAAATGGTCAGTACACGGCTATCTTTGCTGTTTCCTCCATTGAAGCTCTTGTCAAATATTACGACATCTTCAAGAAGATCAAACACGATCTGAACATCAGCGGTATCTTCTCCTATGGGCAGAACGAAGATGCCGAGGGCAAGGACGAGCATAGCCGAGATGCCTTGGAGCGTATCATCAAGGACTATAACGAGATGTACGGCACGAATTTCTCTACCGACACCTTCTCCGCGTATCACAAGGATATTTCAGATCGTGTCAAAGGCAAGAAAACGAAGTCTCTGGACATTCTCATTGTCGTAAATATGTTCCTGACCGGCTTTGACAGCAAGCAGCTCTCTGTGCTGTATGTGGACAAGGATTTGAAGTATCATGATCTGCTGCAAGCCTATTCTCGCACGAACCGTGTCGAGAAAGAAACAAAACCGTTTGGTATCATCATTTGCTACCGCAACCTCAAGAAACGGACAGATGATGCGCTGACGCTCTTCTCCAAGAGTCAGGACACCTCCGGCATTGTCGTTCCGGGCTATCAGTATTTTGTTGAGAAGTTCAATGAAATGGTTATGAAGCTCAAGGAAGTGGCACTCTACCCTGAGTCCGTCGATACCATGCAGAGCGAGGATGACCAGAAGAAGTTTGTCATCACTTTCCGTGAGCTGACAAAATACCTCCAATCCTTGCAGACATTCATTGAGTTCAGCTTTGATCAAGATGCGCTCATCATGTCCGAGCAGGAGTATCAGGACTACAAGAGCAAGTATCTGATGCTTTACTCCCGGCAAAAAACTGATCGAGAAGTCGTATCTGTCCTGAATGATGTAGACTTCTGCATTGAGATCATGGAGAGTGACCGCATCAATGTTGCCTATATCATGAACTTGATCCGCAACATCCACTTTGATGACAAGAAGCAGAAGGACTACGACATCAAGCACATCAAGGAAGAATTGAGCAGGACGGATAATCCGCAGTTGCTTCGCAAGGTTGAAATTCTTCAAGCGTTCTTGGATCGTGTCGTTGTTGGACTTGAAAGTGCGGATGAGATTGACGCTGCATACAACGACTTTGAAAATGAAGCAAAACGAGAAGAGATCGTTGCTTTCGCAAAGACTGAGGATATTGATTCCTCCATGCTGACGGACATCATTTCTGAGTATGAGTTCTCCGGCACAATGGATGCAGGAAACATCCGTGATCGTATTGAGAAGCCCATGCCGCTGCTCAAGAAGAGGTCTTTGGTCAACCGGATCGTCGAATTTATCCGGCAGCACACTGAGAAATACCAATAAGGAGAGAGAACAATGGATAATTCTATTCAGGCTCACCAGAAAGAGCTTTGCAACAAACTATGGGCGATGGCAAATGCCCTGAGAGGTAACATGGAGGCATACGAGTTCAAGAACTATATCTTGGGCATGATCTTCTATTACTACCTCTCCGACAAGACCGAGAAGTACATGGTTAATCTTCTCAAAGACGATAATATCAGCTACAAGGATGCTTGGAATGACGATGAATACAAGGCTGCCATCGCAGAAGAGGCTCTGCGTGACCTCGGTTACATCATCGAACCGGAGTATTTGTTCCGCAAGATGGTCAAGATGGTTGAGAACCGTTCCTTCGACATTGAGTTCTTGCAGAAAGCAATCAACGCTCTGATGGAATCCACTATCGGCAACGATTCGCAGGAAGACTTTGACGGATTGTTCTCCGATATGCAGCTCGATTCTACGAAGCTGGGGCATACCGTTAAAGACAGAAGTACTGTCATGGCGAAAATCATTGCTTCGCTGGACGAGATCAATTTCAGCGTGGATGACACGAAGATTGATGTGTTGGGTAATGCCTACGAGTATCTGATCGGTCAGTTCGCTGCCACAGCCGGTAAGAAAGCCGGTGAGTTCTATACGCCTTCGGGTCCTGCCGAGCTGCTGTGCCGCCTTGCTTGTCTTGGCTTGACCGATGTTAAGGACGCAGCCGATCCGACTTGCGGTTCCGGCTCTCTGCTGCTTCGCCTCAAGAACTATGCAAATGTGCGTAACTACTACGGTCAGGAATTGACCTCGACCACTTATAACCTTGCCCGAATGAACATGATCCTTCGCGGCATCCCGTATCGTAACTTCAATATCTACAATGGCGATACACTTGAGCATGACTACTTCGGAGATATGAAGTTCCGTGTTCAGGTTGCAAATCCTCCGTATTCTGCAAATTGGTCTGCTGATATGCGCTTCATGGAGGACGAGCGTTTCAATGAATACGGCAAACTTGCGCCTAAGAGCAAGGCTGACTTTGCTTTTGTGCAGCACATGGTTTACCACATGGACGAAGACGGACGAGCTGTTGTTCTGCTGCCTCACGGCGTTCTGTTCCGTGGTGCAGCCGAAGAAGTGATCCGTAAGCACCTGATCCAAAAGCTGAATGTGCTGGATGCTGTTATCGGTCTTCCTGCCAACCTCTTCTTTGGCACGGGCATTCCGGTATGTGTTCTTGTCCTCAAGAGGGAGCGCAACGGCAACTCTGATAATATCCTTTTCATTGATGCGTCCAACGACTTTGAAGCTGGAAAGAATCAGAATATCCTCCGTGAGTGCGACATTGATAAGATCGTCGAAACCTACGAGCATCGTGTGGATGTCGATAAGTACGCCCATGTTGCCACAATGCAGGAGATTGAAGAGAACGGATTCAATCTGAACATTCCTCGCTATGTTGATACCTTTGAGCCGGAAGAGGAAATCGACCTCAATGCTGTTGCAGCAGAAATCCGCAATATTCAGGCTGAGATCAAAGGCATCGACGCACAACTGAAACCGTTTTTCGATGAGCTGGGACTTGATTTTCCCTTTGATGTGGAGGGCAAATAATTATGGCAAATGTATCCTCAAGTAACGGTCTTGAGAAGCGTCCGAAACTCCGCTTTCCGGGCTTCGATGAACAGTACAAACAGTGCCGCATTGGTGACATCTATGCAGAGCGAAGTCAGCGTGGAGCATCCGACATGGAATTACTGTCTGTTACAATGAACGATGGTGTCAAGCCCCGTTCCGAGATTGAAGGCAAGGACAATTCCAGCGAAGACAAAAGCAATTATAAGATCGTCCGCAAGGGTGATATGGTTTACAATTCCATGCGAATGTGGCAAGGCGCAAATGGTATTTCTCCGTGCGACGGTATTGTAAGTCCAGCATATACCGTTCTTATGCCCAAGCAAGAGATCAACAATGGATATTTTGCAGCACTCTTCAAAAGCACGAAACTGATCAATGAGTTCAGAAAGAACTCTCAAGGTATGACATCGGACACATGGAATTTGAAATATCCTCAGATAGAAACGATAAAGGTGCAAATTCCCTCTGTTTCTGAGCAGGACAAAGTATCAGCACTGTTCAGCGTCCTTGATGCAAGAATAGTCGCACAAGCTCAGTTGGTAGAATCCCTCAAGAAGTATAAAAGAGGTGTCGTTAAGGCTCTAATTTCAGGATCGCGGACTTTCACTGATGCTGACCACAAAAAATGGGAAACCGTAAGTTTGGCAGAAATATTTAATATTTCTGCCGGAGGAGATATTGATCGTAAAAATAGCTCATCTTCATATTCCGCAAACCATCCATATCCGGTATTTGCCAACGCTCTGACAAATAGCGGATTATATGGCTATGCAAATTACTTCAAAATTGAAGGTGATTCCATCACTGTTTCTGGAAGGGGCGAAGTAGGTCATGCAATAGCTCGTCACTGCAAATATGTTCCGATTGTTCGTCTTCTCTCATTAGTCCCCAAACATGATGATGATGTGGATTTTTTCGCTTACATGATCAATGCAACATCCATCTACATTGAATCAACAGGCGTTCCTCAGTTAACAAGCCCTCAGCTTGGCGCGGTAAAGGTTTTGCGCCCTCCTGTTTCAGAGCAGAAACGGATTTCTTCCTTTCTCCTAAAATTAGATGTAAAGGTAGAGAAAGAAGAACGCCTAATACTTCGTATGGAGAAAGTCAAAGCAGCTATGTTGCAACAGTTATTTATATAAAGAGCTGTTGCAGCAACCCGCGTCTCAGCTTGCAATACCTATCAAGGATCGCAAGCTGAGACGCAATATATTGGTCAAGAGAAATCATCACCTTAACTAACTGTTCTTGTATTTCTTGATGTGGTACGGGAATGGTGAAGTTTCTTATCCGTTCGAGGGCGAGTTTGGGTTGCCCATTTTTCGTCTTTGAAGATTCAATTTGTGACTGTATCAAATCCGACGAAAGGACATAGTAAAGGTACTCAGAACCAACCCCTCTAAAGTTTGTAAACCGGTCACAATTTTCGGTTAAATTCACGCCTCCCAAGTCAGAGGTAATAATGTTCAACTTTCCAAGAGTTCCGGCAACGGATATTATAATATCTCCACCTTTGACTTTATAACGGGAAATCTGCTTTTCTGTATGCTTTGAAATATACTGCAAATTATCTGAACACACATATTTCTCGCCCATATCTGATACAGTGATGTAACGGTATTCCGTAGGATGAGAGCAAAATGTTTCTCCCTTTGGAATGCGTTTTCCGCTCAGCACATCGCATACTTCCTCTATTTTTAAGACGGAAGTGTCAGCAAGTAGAAAGTAGTCAGATTTTTCTGCAAAAAATGCATTCAATAATCCTCTTTTATACTTCTTGAGGGATGCCACAAGTCTCTCTTGTGCAGCAATTCTTTCATCCAGACTTTGGAGAAAGGACGCAATTTTGCTCTGTTCCTGCTCTGACGGAAGGTTGATGGGCATAGCAAAGAAAGTATCGTCTTTGATGCTTACTCTGTCATGTCTCGCACCACTATCGCCAGACATATAAATGTATCTATGCCAAGCCGATGACCGAAAGTACCACTCATAGTACAGCGGGTTAATTTCGCCTTTTGCATGAAAACAAAGATACAGCGGTGAAACAATGCCATCCTCTGCATACTTGTAGCTGCTGATCGGACCGTATGGAGCGTCGGACGATTTGCGCGGATTATATACGAAGTCATTTTGACGGATGATATAATAGCCGCTTGTGTTGTCGCTGTTTGCGATGTCCTTATCAAAATACTCGCGTTGTGGAATAAGACCGAGCCTTGCGGAATTGCAAATTACATTCGTGATGTGTCCATCAGTATTTTTCTGTGTGCTTTTAGAGAAAAGTACCGTAATACGGCACTGTAAGTGCTGCAACTGCCGTAACTTATTCCATATATGCCCCATTTATCATGTCTACTACTTGTTTAAGTTCTTCATCCTTATCCCATTGCGGCAACTTTAAGATAAGTGCTAATGCTTTCTGTAAGCAAGCATCTGCTGCCGAAGGCATCTTCTTCATGAATCGGCCTGCTACGCTCCTCTGCCTGCGGAGATCCTGCTTATCAATAAGGAAACCACCGTAAATCGCCAAACAAAGAGCATACCAACGAACGAATTCATTATCACCGTTATATTCCGACAGGTACATTCCGAAATGAGCAACCGCCTTTGAAAAGAACCCATCAGCTGCATCATAGCCTCTGACTTTATCATTCATGGTATTTTCTTCATCGGAATCCGCCCAGATCAGCTTGCCCATAGCTACGAGATCAGCACCGTAACGCATCAGATTTATTCGGTTGTTCGGGTTAAGTTTGAACAGTTTTTCACTCAAATCAACTCGATTCATTCTTATTTGTCTTCTCAGCCCTTTCTCAGTAAGCATTCTCCTTGTTGGGTCAATTAGCTGCGCATACTCTGCTATAAGCGTATCCTCATTTTCACAAAGTTCACCCATAAGCGACCACAAATCCTCCAGAGCGTTTTCGTCTGCCGGATTGTTATCTATCAAACGCTCATAAAGTTTATAGGCCTGTCGATAACATGACACCGCCGCTTTGTTTTTGCCGTTTTTCGCATGCATACGCACCAAATTACTCAGCAAGGCAGCGGTATCATTCGTCAGTTTCATGTCGTTTGGCGACTGATCAAGTAGTTTTTTCGCTATCGTATAACCATTGCCAAAGTATTCTTCTGCCCTGAGGTCATCTCCGAGTTTCTCCTTGATTATGCCACATTTGTTATGCATAATATAGCATTGTTTTTCAACGATGTCCGGCACAACCGTCATAAGTTTATCCAGTAACAAACAGATTTTTTCGCTGAGCATGTCGGCAGCCTTGATGTTTCCGCTGCTTTCCAGGTTTGAAAACGTATCTTTTATTTTATAATATGTTCCGTATGCCTGATACGCCGTTGCGCTGTCTGTATCGAATAATTTCAAGCAATGATCAAGGCTTTTTATTGAAAAGTCAACCGCCTGTTTCACATTACCGGACAGGACTTCAATGTTGCCGATATTGGCCAATACTTCAGCCGAGTAGCCCAGGGCGAGTTCATCCGATGGCGACGCTTTAAGCATCCTGCTGCACGCTTCATTCGCAAGGGTGGCATAATCCTTTGCTGCGTCAAGTCTGTTTCTCGCTTTGTATAAGTCAAAATAGCCAATGCAAACCTGATAAAGGCTCGAATTGTATACGTAGTCGTCGGCATAGTCGGATTCAAACTTGCTGCAAACGTCACTGCATCGCTTCAGAAGCTGCAATGCATCCGAGTACTTTCCTTCAACAATACGGATTCTGCTCACGTAAGACAGGACATTGCAATAGTGATTGCTTGAGAACAGGCTATCAGCATCAATGGCAATAAGTTTTTCGCTTTGCAAAATCATCTTATCCATAACTGCTTCCAATTTATCGAACTCTCCGTTTGAAGCCATTTGCATTGCGAGCTTATAGCTCTCCCCTATCTCCTCCGTGAGTCTCTCCACTTCCGACTGTGCGGAAGCGGATTTTGTGCTTGAACCGCTCGCAGCCGTTCCCGCCGCTGCGGAATTGTTTCGACGCGAATTGAGCACGCTGCTTGCAGACGAACTCTGTGCGGCATTAAAAGCTGCACCGCAGTCCGTGCACTGCCATTTGCCGTTAAATTTCA
>OGYO01001310.1_pt1 | contig 13594 bp, 14 predicted proteins | sample 1576561 | NCBI WGS metagenome assembly OGYO01 (sample SAMEA3541507, study PRJEB24748) | human gut metagenome | biome: human gut; feature: human-associated habitat; material: faeces | place: China | collected 2012 | reverse complement strand
GGCGCGACTGTCTGGCGGCGCTTCTCAAAATCTATTTCCGCCGCGGCGGCCAGGAGATGCAGATCAATTCGGTTTCACGAAAGCTTTTGCGCGACGCGATGGAATCGCCGCAGAATTACAGCGATCTCGTCGTGCGCGTTTCCGGATTCAGCGCCTACTTCACCGCGCTTGACAAGGCCGTTCAGCAGGATATCCTGATGAGGACGGAGCATGCGTAGCCCCGCGGCCGTCCGCGTCGCCTCGCAAAGTTTGAACAATGGGGTTTCGCCAGTCCCAAGCCTTGCAAGGGGAACCACCCATTGGTAAAATAAATTCAAGAAACGAGGGAAACAGACTTGGACAATATGTTCTCCTTATTGCAGCTCATCATCGGCGTATACCTATTGTATTGCGCGGCCATGGGCAAGGGAAAGATCTTCGAAAACGACTATATCAAGGTGCCCCGTGCGGAATATGTAAAGAAGCTGCGGATCCTATCGGCCATTTCGGGTACCATATTGACGGTGACCAGCGCGCTGGAATATTTTGGGGTCCTGGTGCCTGGGACGACCCTAGGCTGGATCAGCTGGGCGATCGGCCTTGCTTCCATTATTCCCATGATGGTATACTCCTCCAAGTCCACGGACCGGGAAGCGGCCAAGGCGGGCCGGCCTACCGCGGAAGCGGCCAAGGCCAAGGGCCAGCCCATGCCTGCAAAGGACCCTTTACGGGCAGCCTTCGTCTTTGACGACGAGGAAGACGAACCGGATAATCTTACCGGAAACGGTAAAGAATAATACAAAAGGAAACCCAAACCAATTTCTTTAAAAGGAAAGGACAAGACCATGAAAAAGAAACTTCGTATACTGGCCCTGGCCATGGCGACGCTGTTTGTACTCAGCTGCCTGTCCGTAGCCAGCGCCGCAGTATCCCCGGGCAGTACGGTGACCCTGATCACCACCACCAATATCTATCTGCCCAGCAGCGGTACGGACGTCTATGATCCTTCCGGCGTGCTCATTCAGGGGGTCACCGGCCCCGGCAGACTGATGATCTACGGTTACAGCACTTGCCGCTTGAACAGCTATATTAAGGTCTATGGCTGTTCAGCACACATTTACTTTCAAAGTGTGTCTCTGAGAGAGTGTCGCGCTCTCTCCGGCAGCAATCGCAATCCCTATCTGCTGGAATGTGTAACCAGCACGTATGTGGAGCTTATGGGTTGTACGCTGGACGCCAACGGAACGACCTATGACGCTATCTACTGCCGGGCATCCACCGTGCATTTGCAGACCGTGGGCATGTACAACGCCATTCAGGGCCTGGAGGTCTATCTGGCGCACGCGGTCGTACACAACTGCAAAGGCTCCTGCACCTGGGCCATGGTCACCTACGCGGGATACATCATCGCCACCGGAACCGTCCCAAACGGCAGCCGCGTCGCCGGTAACAATGGACAGCTGTTCGACGCCAATGTGACCGTGGACTACGGCACGGCCATCCCGGTAGTTGTGCCTGACAGCACAACGGTGCAGTACGCCACACTCACCAAGTCCTATCGCGGGGGCTGGCGCTCGGATACCGTAGATGTGGTGCAGGGCGTGTATTCGGACTACGGATATTCCAGCGGTCTGAGCTGGAACTATGGCTGCATGTGGTTTGGCAATCTGCGCAGCGTGCTCTCCGGCATGTCGCTTAAATCCGCGACGCTGACCCTGTACCGCAAGACCGGCAGCGGCTCAAGCTCGGCCAAGACGCTCTACCTGTGCGCCATCACCAACACCACGGCCAGCGGCGCGCCCTCCATCGCGGCAAACTACGGAGCTATAGGCACCATTGGCCGTGCGCAGCAGGCGACATTCGCCATTCCGCTGGCCGCGGTGCAGGGGCTGGCGAACGGAACGTACGGTGGTCTGTGCCTGTATGAGTCGCCCTACAACTTCGGCTCCGCCAACTGGTCGAACTGCTATATGCGCATGGCAGGAACGGACAATACCTACAAGCCCTATCTGCAAGTGGTCTACAACAGCGGCGGCACAGCCGTCGGGTAAGGAGGTTTCCAATGTTCATCGCAATCCCCTTCGAGGGGCGGGTGAGAACGCTCATCCGCTCCTCTTTTGTTCTGGCAAAACGGCTATCGGAAACGACCTACAACCTCTCCGGGGACGCCTTTCAGATGACGCAGGTGACGGCGGAGCAGGCGCTTGTCTTCCCGGACGAGGTATCGCTTGAGGAAGGGACGGCGCTCACGGACGAGCTACTGATGCGGGCTTTGCCGCTGGAGAGCTTTGTCTCGGTATCGGCGGACGAGGCGCTCCCGAATGTACTGGGGCTGCTGCTTCGGACCGCCGTAGCGGATGGGCGCATCTCGGACGAAGAGCTGCTCTCCGTTCAGCCCGCACTGGAGGGGCGCAACTGGCATGCGAATATCGAGGTGCAGGTGGGCGACGTGTTTGCCTACAAGGGTGCGCTCTGGCGCTGTATTCAGGCGCACACCACGCAGGGCGGCTGGCAACCGGACAAAACCCCGGCCCTCTGGCACAGGGTGGAGGTCGTCGCCGAAGGCGCGGTTCGCGTCTGGACAGCGGGGATTGACTACGTTGCGGGGGACGAGGTCGCATACCCGGATGCGGAAGGCGAACTGTATGTCTGCCAGCAGGCACACACCTCACAGGCAGGCTGGGAGCCACCTGGTGTTCCGGCATTGTGGTCACCGGCAAGTGAAAGCAGACAGGAAAATCCGCCGGTGGAGGAAGCGGGAGTATAACGTCCGGACTGGAACTTGTTAAAAAACGGAAGGATGGAGATCATGCCTGAATGGATCGCACGATATTGGGTGGAGTGGTTGTTTGGCATCGTGGCGGCGCTGGCAGCTGCAAGCTACCGGCGGATCAGCAAGCATATGCGGCATACGCAGAAGAAAGACCGGGCGTTGGATGATGGGATGCGGGCATTGCTGCGCGACCGGATTATCAGTGCCTGTGATCACTACTTTGAAAAGGGTTACGCGCCGGTATATGCCCGTGAAAACATCACCAGCATGTACGATGCCTATCACAGCCTGGGTGGGGATGGGATCGTTACAGACATGGTCAGACAGACCATGGAACTACCATACAAGAAGGGTGACGAGTCATTTTCTGAGCAACCGCGGTGATTACGCGCTGCGAATTACACATCAAGGAGGAGTATTCTATGAACATCAACTGGAGAGTCCGCTTTCAGAACAAGACCTTTCTGACTGGCCTGATTTCATTGGTCGTGGTTTTCGTCTACGACCTGCTGCAACTGCTCGAGATCGCACCCGCCGTGACACAAAGCGCGGTCATGCAGGTGGCAGAGGGAATTCTCATGATCCTGGGCATGGTTGGCGTCATTGCCGATCCCACTACAAACGGGCTGTCAGACAGCAAGCAGGCCATGACCTATACTTCACCCAAGAAGGATTGACTCAAATCGTAACCATCACAGGGCGACGGGCTACCGCCGCCGTGTTTTGTTTATGGAAGGATTCAGGGAGGAACAGACATGTCGGATAGAATCAACACGCCGCTCACCAATGAACACTTTGCCGCGTTCTGCCAAAGCATGGTCGGACAGCCCTACTGGTATGGCACCTGCGTGCGACTCGAAGTCGCGTAAATCATTGTTCGGCAAGAGACCGAACCCGTCATTCCGTTGACGGTAGCCTACCGCCACTTGCATAGATGGTAACGTTTATGTGAGGAGCTGGCGGGACAAATGTAGCCCTTCCCATGAGGGAGAAGCCAAGCCCGCGAGGGCAAAGCAACGCTGCAAGCACAATATGGCTGGGTGCATGGCTCGGATAGTATGGCTAACATAATATGAACCGCAATTACACGTCGTCACGTACAACAGGCCAAAGTTGCTGACAGGCCTGAACCAAAATGGTGTGTGGCTGGTTGACCTTCGGGCAAGTTGGGGTCACACGGACATCAAAGCCACCGGCGGAACAGCGGAGCCTAACCTATCCATTGTCCCAACGAGGACACAGATGAATTACGCGAAACGAGGTAAGCCCGTATTCTCCCCGCAAGGGAAAGCTGACTGCAAGGAAAGCCGATGGGAATGCGGGTAAGGACAGCGCCAAAAGCGAATGCCGCATTGTAGTGATGCGGATAGGGGTTTCAACGTCACCCCACGCGAAAGCGGGCAGACTGGCGCATGGGTCTCCTATTTGCAAGAGAATTTGAGAAACTTCTGAAGGAGGGAAAGCAGATGAACGCGAAAGCGTGTGCGCCATCCAACGCGCCGAAGAACTGGGACAGCATCGACTGGAAAAAGGCTGCGGCGTATGTTAAGAAGCTGCAAATGCGTATTGCAAAGGCTCAAAAGGAAGGTCGGCATAACAAAAGGTGAAAGCCTTGCAATGGACGCTGACCCACTCGTTTTATGCCAAAGCACTGGCAATAAAGCGGGTAACAGAGAACCGAGGCAAGAAAACACCCGGCGTTGACAAAATCCTTTGGACGACCAAGAAAGAGAAGTGGGAAGCGATTACGACCCTGAAACGGCATGGGTATCGCCCGCTGCCGCTGAGAAGGGTGTATCTCCGTAAACCCAACGGGAAATTGAGACCGCTCGGCATCCCGACGATGACTGACAGGGCAATGCAGACTCTATACAAATTCGCACTGGAGCCTGTCGCTGAAACCACAGGAGATCCCAATTCCTATGGCTTCCGCATGGGACGATGCACACAGGATGCAGCGGTACAATGCGCGGCTATATTGGCGCGCAAAGACCGCGCACAATGGGTGCTGGAAGGCGATATAAAGGGTTGCTTCGACAACATCAGCCACGACTGGATTGAAAAGCACATTCCCATGGACAAGGAGATATTGCACAAGTTTCTGAAATGCGGGTACATCGACACGGGAAAGTTGTTTCCGACACAGGCGGGAACGCCACAGGGCGGAAGCATTTCTCCGACGATTGCCAATATGGTTCTGGACGGTCTGGAATTCATGCTGAACAAACGGTTCCGCAAGCACTACGAGAACGGAGTTTATGTGAATCCCAAAGTGAATCTGGTTCGTTATGCAGATGATTTTATCATTACTGGCGAAAGCAGAGAGCTTTTGGAGAGTCAGGTAAAACCATTGGTGGAAGCGTTTATGACCGAACGCGGCCTGACACTTTCTCCGGAAAAGACGGTTATAACCAACATTTGCGATGGCTTCGATTTCCTTGGATTCAATATTCGAAGATATTCCAATGGGAAATTCCTTATCAAGCCCTCTCAAAAGAATGTAAAGACGTTCTTGGATAAAGTGCGCAGAATTATCAAGCACAGCAAAGCATCTACCCAACAGGAGCTGATTGGCAAGCTCAATCCCATTATCCGGGGATGGGCACTGTACCACGCGCATAACGCTTCAAAGCAGACTTTCTCAATGGTAGACAACCAGATTTGGCAATGCCTATGGCGTTGGGCAAGACGACGGCACCCGAAGAGGGGCGGAGAATGGATATACAACCGCTACTTCCATTTGGTGGAACAACGCGTATGGACGTTTGCAGTCCCGAGATACTCACCGGAATCAACGAGTGAATATGACTACATTCTGCTGGAGAGGGCATCCAATCGGGAAATAAAGCGATTTGTGAAAATCAAATCCGAAGCCAATCCCTTTGCCCCCGAATGGCAAATGTATTTTGAGGAACGCGAAACGGACAAAATGCGCGATACGCTGAATGGCCGAACAAAGCTGTTGAACATTTTCCTGCGTCAAAAGGGGCTATGTGCGGCCTGCGGCAGAAGGATGACGGTTGAAACCGGATGCAAGGTTCACTATCTCCGATGTGGGAACATTCGAACAAAGCAGATGGTTCATCCGGTTTGTCACAAGAAGCTGCACACTCAGGAATCTGTAACTTTTGAACCGGCTCCGCAAAGAAGCGGAGTTTCATTGGAGGCTTGAGCCGTATGCGGGGAAACTCGCACGTACGGTTCTTAGAGGGGAAGATGGCAGTAATGTCATCTTCCTACTCGACGTCTACAAATGCACCGAATCCCTGCGCTCGCGTAAGGCCGCGCAGTATCCATCCCACTATGGCTCCAGCCGAACCAGCCGCTACAGGGATGACATCTCGAAGAAAAAGGTCTGCGCGGACTGCGTCGGACTCATCAAGGGGTACTGCTGGGTGCGCCCGGATAGGGTGTAATTGAAAGTAGAAGGGTACTACCCTGCAACGATACCGCAGGAGTCTATCTGCTTGACCGAAAGGCGAAAGCTGGCACGGGAACACAGCACGGCAGAAAAGCGGCAAGTCACTCGAAGGTAAGAGAGTGCGACCGAGTCGCAAAGACAAGCGGATACGAGGATGAAACTGAGTTTGTTGAACGCGAGCTTCGAGTTTCCCTTTAGCCGGGGCGATGGAAATTTACCTGAAACCATCGGTGTGGAGAACATCATGTAGTCCACGTAGCATGATGGGTGTATCAACCAAACACACACGACGCGCCGGAGAACCGGTAGTAAAGAAGCAAAAGCGCATCCGAAAATCCGCAAACCCAGCAATTGCATCAACCGGGGATTGCCTAAATCGGAACGCCCTGATAAGGCTATGCGTAATGCCGAAAGGTGACAAATTCCAGAGTTAGTCAGGAAGATGACGCTGAAAATCCGATATGGCAACGGAGCGTCCATAGTAGTCAGAGAACCCTGAAACAACAGGGAAAGCCGTAAAAACGGATGCGGGAAAGCCGCTCACACGGCGAAGGGACGCAGTCAATACGAACCAATATCGACGTTGATTAGGGAGGAAAGCCTCACATGAAGCCAACGGCAGAGATACTGGCAAGCATCAGTCAGAACTCAAGCTCCCACCCCGAAGAGGTATTCACAAAGCTCTATCGCTACATGCTCAGGCCGGATATCTACTTTTTGGCTTATAAACATCTGTATGCCAACAATGGCGCTGCTACGCCTGGTGTAGACAAAGATGATACGGCAGACGGGTTCAGCGAAGCGAAGGTCGCGCGTATCATCGAAAGTCTGAAGGACGGGAGCTATCAGCCCAGACCTGTTCGCCGCACATACATTGATAAAAGGAACGGCGGCGGCAAGAAGCGTGCGCTGGGCCTGCCCGGATTTACAGATAAGCTGGTTCAGGAAGTTCTCAGAATGATTCTGGAAGCAGTGTATGAACCTGTATTTTCGACGCAGTCACACGGATTTCGCCCAGGGCGCAGTTGTCATACAGCGTTAAAGGACATCAAGCATGGTTTTCCCGGCGTAAGATGGTTCATTGAAGGAGATATAAAGGGATGCTTTGACAACATCGATCACAATGTCCTGATTTCTATCATCGGGCGAAAAATCAGGGACGCGCGTTTGTCACAGCTCATCTGGAAGTTCCTTAGAGCAGGATATATGGAGAACTGGAAGTACAATGCCACTTACAGCGGCACTCCGCAGGGCGGTATTGTTTCGCCAATTCTTGCCAACATCTATCTGAATGAGTTGGATAGGCACGTGGAGGAACTGCAAAAAGTCTTCGAAGCGCCCAGCAAAGTATATCTTACCCACGAGTATACGCTGGCTGCAAGCAGACTTGGCAAACTGCGCGCTAAAATCAACAGGGCGCAGGGAGAAGAACGCGACCGCCTTATCGCAAAACATAGGGAACTGCGTAAGGCACTGCTCAAAATCCCTGCGAAATCCCATACTGACAAGCGAATTTGCTATGTTCGGTACGCGGATGACTTTTTGATAGGCGTATGCGGCAATAAGCAGGAATGTGAACAGATCAAGGCTAACCTGCAGGACTTCATTGCAACCACGCTGCGCATGGAGCTGAGTGAAGAAAAGACGCTGATTACGCACAGCAACCAGTACGCCCGATTTCTGGGTTACGACGTGAGAGTACGCCGTGATGGTACGGTAAAGCGCCTGCCCGGTCTATCGCCAAGGCGAACCCTTAGCAATAAGGTCGAGCTGAGTATACCCCTGCAGGAAAAAATAGAGACATTTCTCTTTACCAAAGGGGTTGTTGAGCAGCGCGGCGGCAAATTGGTTCCGATATGGCGCAAGAGCTTGACACGGCTATCTCCCCTGGAAATCGTTGATACCTACAATGCAGAGCTGCGAGGAATATGCAACTACTACTGCATGGCGAGCAACTACGCGTCACTGAACTATTTTTCATACCTGATGGAGTACAGCTGCCTGAAAACGCTTTCCGCCAAGGCAAGACGAAGCCTTCGCAAAACGTTGGCCGCATATAAAGACGGGCATGGAAAATGGGGCATTCCCTATGAAACGAAGACAGGGAAGAAGCGCATGTACTTTGCGAACTGGCAAAAGTGCAGAAAGGAGGCGTCAGCCTGTAACGATACAATCAATGACGTCTTCATGATGCACAACCATAATCGCAATTCCCTTGAAGCACGGTTGAAAGCCAAAGTTTGTGAGTTGTGCGGTACAACGCAAGGAGAATTGTTTGAGTTGCACCATGTACGGAAAGTCAAAGATCTCAATGGGAAGGAACGGTGGGAGCAGTGCATGATTGCGAAACGGCGTAAAACGCTGGTCGTTTGTAAACCATGTCACAACGCTATCCACCATGGGAGCAAGAGCCAATGATTGAAGGAGTATTGATGGGGAGCCGGATGCATCGAGAGGTGCAAGTCCGGTTCCGAGAGAGGTCTGTGCAGACCTGTTACAGCAATGTAATAAGGCGGTACTTTCCTACTCTACACAGGCGGTGGTAAGGGTGTGATCGAGAGCATTGGCACGGACAAGACCTTCTCCAGCAAGTATGGCAGCAATAGTTGCCCGGATAAGTCCGCCAACAGCATGTTCAGCTATGCCAAGAGCAAGGGATGCTCCTGGGGCACCATGGACAGTCTGCCGGAAGTGCCCGGCATCGCGCTGCGCTCGGATGGCCATGTAGGCGTGTACATCGGCGGCGGTTATGCCGTGGAAGAGCGCGGTTTCTCGTATGGGTGCGTGAAGACCCGCGTCAAGGATCGCAGATGGACGCACTGGTACTTCCTGCCGTTTATCGACTACGGCGAAGCCAGCAATGTGAAGCCTCCGCAGACGGAACATGCGCTTGGTTCCAGGCTGCTCACAAAGGGCACCGAAGGGAACGATGTGAAGCAGCTGCAGGAACACCTGCTCAAGCTGGGCTACAGCCTGCCGAAGTACGGCGCAGACGGCGACTTTGGCTCGGAGACCGAAGCAGCTGTGCGCGCCTTCCAGAAGGCGGAGGGTCTCGAAGTGGACGGCAAGTACGGCGAAAAGAGCCACGCCGCGCTCATGGACGCGCTCTCGGCTGACGATGAAGCGCCGGAGCAGCCTGCGCAGCCGGAGGATGGCGGCGAGGAGAACGATGCCGAAAGGCCCGTCGGGTCCCAGGTAGTCATCGTGTCGGAAGGCGGAAAGGTCAACATTCGCGTGGGCAACGGCACGCAGTACGGGCGCATCACCCAGCTTGCGCCGGGCACGACGCTGGACTATGTGGCCACCGCGCAGAACGGCTGGAACGCCGTTGTGGTCAATGCGCGCGTTGGGTGGGTGTCCGGTGAATACAGCAGGGTGATCCGAGCATGAATCAAGGCACATCTTTTTTTTTCGATCCAGGAGTAATGGTATATACAGGAGGAACGATGACAGAAGAGCAAAAGAAACAGATTCGCAGCTTCAGGACTGCTGGTATGGGCTATAAGCGGATCAGTGCGGCGCTCGATATTCCACTTGGTACAGTCAAATCCTTTTGCCGTCGCGACGAGGCAGATATGCTTGCCATAACGGGCTATGAGGCGGTCGAACAGTCGGAGAGCCAGAGTGCAAAACCTGTATGTCTACGATGTGGGAAGCCGGTTATTCGTATTCCCGGCAGGAAAAAGCGCAGGTTCTGTTCGGAAGCCTGCCGCGTTGCCTACTGGCGCACGCAGGCGCATTGCGACGGAGAACGGACGCTGTGCGCCGGATGCGGAAAACCCTTGCAGGGCCATGACCGGCGCAGAAAATTCTGTAGTCACGCCTGCTACATTCACATCCGGTTTGCGACACAGAGGGGAGGCAGAAATGCGCAGCATGGATAAAGCAATATGTTCTCCGCTCCTCACGCATGATCAACTTCAACGCGAGCTGATATATCGCTTCTCCATAGCGATACTCAGGGATCTGCGCGATGCAGGATTGCTAAACGGAAAGGAATTCGTCAGAACGTCACAGTTTCTCGCAGAAAGATTCTCTCCTGTCTGGGGCGGATTGTATCAAGATCACGGTTGACTCCCGGCCTCAAAAGAGGGATATATGGTTGCGGAAGGAGGCGATTGCTTTGAAAGCAGAACAGAAGAAACCGGACATCCGGATCCGACAGGTCAGAACTGACACATCTGTCCCATGCCGTAAAAAAGTTGCAGCCTATTGCCGCGTGTCTACGGGAAAGGACGCAATGCTGCACTCCCTTTCAGCGCAGATCAGCCACTACAGCGCCTATATCCAGAGCCAGCCTGCCTGGGAATACGTGGGCGTATATGCGGATGAAGCGTATACCGGCACCAAAGGGGAAAGACCCAGGTTTTGTCAGATGCTCTCGGACTGCCGTGCGGGAAAGATCGATCTGATTCTGACCAAGTCCATCAGCCGGTTTGCGCGCAATACCGTGACCATGCTTGAAACGGTACGCGAGTTCAAAGCGCTGGGCGTGGACGTTTACTTTGAGGAACAGAACATTCACTCCATAAGCGGGGATGGCGAGCTGATGCTCACCATCCTCGCTTCTTTTGCGCAGGAGGAGAGCAAGAGCGTATCCGATAACTGCAAGTGGCGGATACGCAAGGATTTCTCCGAAGGAAAGCCCATCAATCTGATGCTGCTGTATGGGTACAGAAGCGAACATGGACAGATCGTGATCCATGAAACAGAAGCCGCCGTGGTGCGAGACGTATTCCAGGCGTATCTGAACGGTGAGGGAAGCGTCAAGATCGCGGCAAGGCTTCGGGAAGCAAAGATTCCGCGGCGCTTCGGCGGAGAATGGACGGCCAATCATGTGGTTGAAATGCTGACCAACGAGAAGTATACGGGCGACGCCTTACTGCAAAAGACCTTCGTGGAAGATCATCTGACCAAGAAGCAGCGTCGCAATATGGGCCAGCTGGATCGGTTTTATGCCGAGAACACGCACCCGGCTATTATCAGCCATGAGACCTTTGAACGCGCGCAGCAGATCCTTGCAGGGAGACGGGAGATGATCAACGTACGCAAGCCGACGACGGTGCGTTACCCTCTGACCGGCAAGATCGTGTGCGGAAACTGTGGCGCGCATTACAACCGCAGGACGCGGTCCACGGGGCGCAATGCCATTCCGCGTTTTACCTGGCAATGTGCGACTTATTCAAGCCGGGGGAAACGCTGCTGTCCAGCGAGTCAGATCCCGGAGGAGACGCTCCTTGCCCTGACCTGTGAGGTTTTGGACGTGGAGAGACTGACGGATAAGGCCGTGGAAGGCTTGGAAGCGATTCATGTGATCGGCAAGAATCTTCTGCGCTTTCTGCTTCGGAATGGACGCACGGAGGAACGGGAGTGGGCGTGGGAATCCCGAGCAAACTCCTGGACGCCCGAGATGCGTCAAAAAGCTAGCGAACAGATGAAACGGAGGTGGCAACATGAATGAAGCGACAGCCGATGGCACGAGAGTACGCATGATTCCCGCGACGGTGCGAAGGTATGCCACCACGCGACCGCTGACGGAACGTTTGCGGGTTGCGGCCTATGCCCGCGTCAGTACCGACGATGAGGAACAGCTCACCTCCTATGAAGCGCAGGTGGATTATTACACAAAGAAAATACGTGAAAATCCGGACTGGACGTTTGTTGAGGTGTATGCCGACGAGGGAATCTCGGGGACCAATACGAAAAAGCGCAAGAATTTTAACCGCATGATCGACGACGCCATGGCCGGCAAGATCGACCGGATCATCACCAAATCGGTCAGCCGCTTCGCACGCAACACCGTGGATACCTTGACAACGGTTCGCAAGCTCAAGGAGAAGGGCGTGGGCGTGACGTTTGAGAAGGAGAATATCGACACGCTGGACAGCAAAGGCGAGTTGTTCATCACGATCATGTCATCCCTGGCGCAGGAGGAGAGTCGTTCCATTTCCGAAAATGTGACCTGGGGCTGGCGCAAGCGCATTGCGGACGGCAAGGTATCGGTTGCCTATGCTCATTTCCTCGGCTATGAAAAAGGACCGGACGGCAAAATGCAGATCGTGGAGGAAGAAGCCAAAGTTGTGCGTGAGATCTACGCCATGTTTCTGGACGGGAAGACGCCCTCCGGCATTGCGGCCGCTTTGACGAAGCGCAGCGTCCCCACGCCTGCGGGAAAGGCGACGTGGCAGGCCAGCACGGTAAAGTCCATCCTGAGCAACGAGAAGTACAGAGGCGACGCACTGTTGCAAAAGACCTTCACCGTGGACTTCCTGACAAAGAAGGCCAAAGTGAACGAAGGCGAAGCGCCCCAATACTACGTCGAAAACAGCCACCCGGCTATCGTCAGCGCGGAGGTGTTCGAGCTTGTCCAAGCTGAACTGGCAAAGCGCAGGCAGCGGGGCGGGCGCACGAGCGCGGTCACGCCCTTCTCCGGGCGACTCGTCTGTGGGGAATGCGGCGCATACTTCGGCAGCAAGGTCTGGCACAGCACGGACGCTTACCGGAGTGTCATCTACCGCTGCAACCGGAAGTACGAAAAGAAGGGAGCGCCCTGCCCATCTCCTCACGTAAGGGAAGAGGAACTCAGGACAGCCTTTGAGAAGGCGCTGGGGATGCTGCTGGAACGCAGGAGCGAGATCTTCTCCGCATACGAGACGATCATTGCCAATCTGACCGACACGGCGCAGCTGGACCGCGAGCTGGAGCGTGCGCAGGCAAGGCTCGACGAAGCGCATCAGGAAATGGAGCGCATGGCGCGCAGGAATGCCGAGATCGCGCAGGATCAGGAGGAATACAACCGGGCGTTCGACGCGCTTAGCGCAAAGTGCAGTGCCCTGAAGGAAAAGATCGGCGCGCTGAAAGCGCAGCTGGCCGCGAAGGCCGGCAGGAGGCGAAAGCTGGAAGCGTTCATGGCGCAACTGCGGGAGAAGGAGGCTTTGGCTCCCTTTGATGAACGCACCTTCGCAGCGATGGTGGATCACATTGTGGTCTATCCGGGTGAAGCAAAAGGCGCTAAGAAACTGATTTTCCGCTTCCGGGATGGGACGGAGATACCGGTCGACCTGTAAATGAGCACATGAAAACAACCCGCTTGCACAGCCGGGCGCGAAGTGATTCGCCGGGGGCTGGGCAAGCGGGTTGTTTGTATTTTTGGGCAGAGAGCCTCTTGAAGCATCGTGCTTTGATGATGCGCGCAATGTATATCCGAGCATTATCAGCACCTGCCTTTTCAGAGCTATGCAGGGGCTTCGTAGGGGTATTCAAGGGGGTATTCAAGGGGTATTCAAACTGCATACCCCAATGAATACCCCTTTGAATACCCGTACCGTGAAATCGTTACTTGTATCATTTTATGAGTGCAGACACAAATAAGGACTGAAACTTTGATACAAGGTTTCAGTCCTTTTCTTTATGTTCTTGCA
>OGYO01001297.1_pt1 | contig 13640 bp, 14 predicted proteins | sample 1576561 | NCBI WGS metagenome assembly OGYO01 (sample SAMEA3541507, study PRJEB24748) | human gut metagenome | biome: human gut; feature: human-associated habitat; material: faeces | place: China | collected 2012 | reverse complement strand
GTTCGCCGGACATCAGGTCGGCAAGGAGATAACCAGTGAAGGTGTCGCCGGCCGCCGTGGTGTCGACCGTGTCGACGAGATAAGCGGACTGCGTGACGACGTGGTCCCCACGCAAATACATCGAACCGCACTCGCCGAGGGTGAGGGCTATATCCGCCTGGGAGAAACGCGCACGCATCGCACGGATCAGTGTCTCCCCATCTTCTTCGGCCCCTGTGAGCATCGCCGCCTCGCCCTCATTGAGTACAAAACATGCACCTCCGTTTGGCGTGACGGCAGAAAACAACCGATGACAGAAGCATTCCGGCAGGAAATCCTGTCGCAGAACAAGGCGATGGCAGACCAGGCACTCCGCGTGCTGGCGGCAGCAGGAAGAGCGTGGAACCAGATGCCGTCCTCCCAGGAGCCGGACTTTCTGGAGCAGGATCTCTGCTTTTTAGGACTTTGCGGTATGATTGATCCGGTGCGGCCGGAAGTAGTCGATGCGATCCGGGAATGCCGCGGGGCAGGCATCCGTCCGGTGATGATTACGGGTGACCACAAAGACACAGCGGTTGCTATTGCAAAAGAGCTGGGTATTCTGGAGGCGGGCTGGAAAGCGGTAACGGGAGCCGAGATTGACCAGTTAAGCGATGAGGAGCTTGACCGGAGAATCGAGGAATATGCTGTTTACGCACGCGTCCAGCCGGAGCATAAAGTGCGGATCGTCGATGCGTGGAAGCGGAAAGGCAGAATCACCGCGATGACAGGAGACGGAGTCAACGATGCGCCGTCGATCAAGCGTGCGGATATCGGCATCGGAATGGGCATCACGGGAACGGATGTGACGAAAAACGTGGCAGATATGGTGCTCGCGGACGACAACTTTGCGACGATCATCGTAGCGGTTGAGGAAGGAAGACGAATCTACGATAATATCCGTAAGGCAATTCAGTTCCTTCTGGCATCGAACCTTGCCGAGGTGCTGTCGATTTTCTGCGCGACGCTGATGGGCTTTACGATTTTAAATCCGGTGCATCTGCTCTGGATCAACCTGATTACGGACTGCTTCCCGGCGCTGGCGCTCGGTATGGAGGACGGTGAGGCAGACATCATGAAACGCCCGCCGAGAAATGCGGATGACGGTATTTTTGCGGACGGCCTCGGCTTTGATGTTGCGTTTCAGGGCATCGTGATTACGGTGCTGACGCTGGCGTCCTACTTCATCGGCCACTATCTGGAAGCCGGCCGCTGGGAAATCGTCAACAGCCCGGACGGCATGTCGATGGCGTTTCTGACACTCTCTATGGTGGAAATTTTCCATTCCTTCAATATGAGATCACGGAAAGGTTCTATTTTCCATATGAAGCATCAGAACAAGTATCTGTGGGGCGCGATGGCACTCTCATTTGTCCTCACATCCGCCGTCATTTACATCCCGGCACTGTCGAGTGCGTTCGGTTTTGAGCGGATCAGCGCGTTGGAATATGATGTGGCGATCGGCCTTGGACTGCTTGTCATTCCGGCGGTCGAAATCAGCAAGTGGATCCGGCGGAAATTTGCTTGACAAACGAGAAAAATTTGCATAAACTAGAACAAACGGAAACAGAAAAAGGCTTGGAACGGAAAAAGTAGAAAATCAGAATTGTTTCACAGAGAATGGCAGACAAATGGGGCTGGAAGCTGCCTGAAACGAGGGTTTTTGAAGTGCGTCCGGAAGCTGGCCGGGTGAAGCGGAAAAAGTGGGTAGTCCGGCACGGGTCCTGCACGTTATGCAGAAGAAAAGAAGAGGGCATGCATGCCCTTAAAGTAAAGTGGAACCACGGAGCTATTTCGTCTTTATCGGAGATGAAACAGCTCCGTTTTTGAATATTGCCCTTCGGGCAAAAAAGGTGGTAAGAAATAAAAATCTGAAAAAGTCCTGGCAGGAGGCAAGGAGAGGAAAGATGAGTTTTTTCGCGTATTTTAAAGAGGAATTTCAGGTGATTCAGGAGCGGGATCCGGCGCCGCCATCGGACAGTTGGGGGCGGTGAGGGTCATGCGGATATTCGCTACACCGTCCGGTTCGTAGTCTATTTCGTAGATCAGCCCCAGGTCGTAGATATTGACCGGGATTTCGGGGTCGTAGATATTCTTGAGCGTGGCGACGATATCTTTTTCTACCTGTAAAATCTCTTCTGGTGTCATGTTGCGTAAGAGTTATTTTTTTGAAAAAGCGAGCGCATAGAGCCGCATCTGCCTGACCATGGCCAGCAAACCGTTGCTCCGCGTGGGGGAGAGGTTGGCGCTCAGGCCGATGGCGTCGATGAAATAGAGGTCCGTGTCGAGTATCTCCTGCGGTGTCCGACCGCCCAGCACCCGGATAAGCAGTGCGATGATTCCTTTGGTGATGATCGCGTCGCTGTCGGCCGTGAACCAGACTTTGCCGTCTTCGTAACGGGCGTCGATCCAAACCCGCGACTGGCAGCCCTGGATCAGGTACTGATCCGTGCGGTGCTCGGGTGCGATGGCCGGGAGCGTGTCGCTCAATCCGATCAGGTATTCGTATTTGTCGAGCCATTCATCGAATACCGAAAATTCTTCGATGATCTCGTCTTGTCGTTTGTCGTTTGCCATGGTTAAATATTGCTTGAAATAACTTCTTCGAGTACCGTTCCCTCCGAAGCCGCCGGAGCCTCGATACCGAGCAGACGGCAGAGCGTCGGGGCGACCGCCGTCATATCGACGGGGCGGTCTATCTGCCGGGGAAGGATGCCTGCGCCGTAGAAGATCAGGGGAACGCGGGTGTCGTAGCCGTACATCGAACCCGACGAGGAGCGTTTGTGGTCGTGCTCTTCGATCCATCCCGGCATCAGGTTGATGATGACGTCGCCCGAGCGGCGGGGATAGAAGCTGTTCTGCATCTTGCGGGCATAGCCGCTGCCGAAGTAGCTGGTCCGCATGGCCGTAGCCGAGAGAGCGTGCGAAACGCCCCGGAACTGCATGGCGAACGTGGCCACCTCGTTCTGAATATCTGCCAGGCTGAGGTCTTTCTCATACACGAGGTTGTGATTCAGGTACAGGCATTTGTCTTCGTACTCCAACACCCAGTTGCCCGGTCCGTAGCGGGCGCTGAGAAATCCGTTTACGATCACTTCGAACTGGCGCGTATTGAACCTGTCGCACGCTTCGCGGCCGAAATCGTAGGAGGGGCTGCTGCCGTGATCCGACGTGAGTATGACGAGTACTTCATGAGGCTTGAACAGCGTATAAACGTATGTCAGGAACTCTTCCAGATCCTGATCGAGCCGGTAGTACATGTCTTCGGCTTCGATCGACTCGGGGCCGTAGGCCTCGCGGATCGCACGCGGGGCGTCGAGGCAGATGTTCAGCAGGTCGGTCCGGTCCCGTTTGCCGAGGTCGAGTTGTGTCAGGGCCGTTTTGGCGAATTGAAGCGTCAGGCAGTTGCCTGCCGGCGAATACAGGATGTTGTCGTAGCGGCTTTCGGAAGGGGCTTTCGACGAGATCCGTTTGACGGCGTCGGCCGAGCTGTCGGCCGAACGCTTTTTCTTGGCCATGGAGCTCATCAGGACGATGTCCGAGCAGCGTTTGTTGCGGTATTTGTCGTCGTTCAGCAGGGAGTGCCACGGTTCGCCGATGTAAGAAAGGTAGAGTTTGTCCGCATTGAAGCTCTTGACCCAGGCCGGTAAAACGGGCAGGTAGTAGGTCGAGGTGGTCCAATTGCAGGAAACGCTGTCCATCCAGAAGGTCATGCCTTCGCGTCCGCCCATCACCACAGCCGAAACCGGGTCGAGAGCTACGGTTACCGACCGACTGTCGGGAGATTGCCGGAGCAGGGCCTCCCCGACGGTCGGGGCGATCAGGTTGCGGGGCGAGTAGGCGCCGTTGCCGTGATAGTATTCGGGATCGCGGACGCTGGGGTCGTCGATGAGCCCGACCGTTTTATTGACGATGTAGTCCCGCCAACGGGTCGAAATCACGCCATGCGTCGAGGGCATCGCTCCCGTGGTGAGCGTGGCCAGCGATACGGGGGTCGAAGTTTGCTGATAGTCGTAGGAGCCTTCCGTGAAGCGGGCGCCGCCCTCTGTCAGACGCAGAAATCCGCCCGTGCCGAACTGGCTCCGGTAACGGTCGATGTCGTCCGGACGCATGGAGCTTACGACTAAATTGATGACCAGACGGGGCGGAGTGTTTGCGAGGATCGGCAGAACACCCGGCAGCAGGAGCAGGACGAGCAGGATTTTCTTCATTTTTTCGCGTGTGACTATCGAACGGCAAATTTATGAATTTATTTAGTATTTTCTTCATTTGTTTTGTGCCGTCCTTCAAAAAAAGAAATCGAATGCCGGAGCCGGATTTCATTCTCGGTTTTCCAGCAGTGCGAAAAATTCGCCGGCCTGCCGTCCGTCGATGAATCCGTGGTGTACGTCGAGCGATACGGGCATCGTAAGCCGATCGCCGGACCGGGTCAGTTTCCCGGTGGAGATGCGGGGTATGGAGTCGCCTCGATTGGCCGACCGGGCATGTTTCATTTCCGTAAAGGCGAACCAGGGAACAGCCGAAAAATAGATCAGATCCGTGCGCCCGGCTCCCGCTCCCAGACAAAGACCGTCCGCAGCCTTTACGCGTTCCGTTTCCCGCTCGGCCGCCCGGATGAATTCGTGCAGGTCGGAAAAGTACTCGAAGAATCCGTAGCCGAAGCTGCCGTCCTCGCGTCCGATAGTCGGGCTCACGTGGATTCGGTCGTAACAGACCACCTCCCCGTTTTCGATCCGGTATCGGAATGCCTCGATTCGGTTTGCGGCCGTTAGAATACGGTGCAGGGAACAGAGGAAGAACGAAGTGCGGCTCTTCTTGGCTTCGAGGTAGCACTCCGTAAAATCGACCGGAACGACCGTTCCCCAGAAGGGATCGTCCATTCCGTTGAAAAATTCATAATGTTCGCGTCTTTTCCAGGTCGTCGTGTCGATCTTGTACTTCATATCGTTTTTATAGAAACTGGTTGAAAAATTCTTTTTCTCGGTTGAGGTCTATTTCTGGAAGCGATTCGATGATTTCCAGTTGTTTGCGGCAGAATCGACGGTATTCGTCGCTTTCGGGGTGTAGCGGCCGGTGGCCGGCGGCGGTCGTCACGGCTTCTACTTGCGGGAGTTTTCTGCGGGCCTCCTCGGTGAGGGTCGCTGCGGTGAAGAGTTCCCAGATGTATCGCTGTGCCTGTTGCGAGGGGTGTACCAGGTCGTCGGCATAGAAACGATAGTCACGCAGGTCGTCCGTAAGGATTTCGTAGGCAGGGAAGTAGGTTGTGTCGGCATGTCGGCGGCAGATTTCGTCGATGGCCAGGCGAAGGGTCGCTTTGCTCAAAAAGTTGTCGGGCAGACCGTCCCCGAGGTGCCGGACGGGACTGACCGTGAGGATCACTTGCTTTCCGGCGAGCGGGCCTGCCTGCAGATCGTCGTAGCGGGCGACGATCTCTTCGACGGTCAGACGCCGGCGCCGAAAGAGTTCTGCAGGTTGCTTGTGGCAGTTGGCCACGATCTCTCCGGTCGAGCGGAGCTCGTACACCCACGCTGTCCCGAAGGTAAGAATCACGCGGTCGGCTTCGCGCAGGGCGCTGGCTCCTGCCCTGCGGGCCAGATTCATTTTCGAGAGAGCCATTTTCTGCGAACCGTCCGAAAAAGCTCCGTGAAAACCGTAGTGGAACCAGAGCCCGTTGCGACAGCCGAGTTCTTCGGGGACGACCTCTTGCGGCGCGGCGTAGGATTCGAGGGTTGCAGCGAGCGAAAGGGGGTTGAACAGGATGCCGGAGGGATTGCTCGTGATCCGAAACCGGGCTCCGGACAGCCGGCCCGAGATGTGTTCGGCGAAACAGGATCCCAACGCCAGCAGACGGTTTTCATAGCCGATCCGGACGGAGAGCGGCGCGATTCGTATTTCAGTGCGGAATTTCATGCCGTAAAGATAGACGGAAACGGCGTAAAACGGAAATTCCCGACAGGGAGTTTTTTCGAGCGGAAAACAGAGGCGGGGCGAGAAACAGAAGATAAATTTTCGATCGCTCTGCCTTGCGCTGTCATTGTAGAAGATTGAGGGATGCCTCGGAAAACTGGGAGCAAGTTCCCGTTTTTTTTCGGCTTTTCATATCTTTGACATCGTTTTATTAGATACTTCGCTTCAGCAAAATACAAATAAAATTTGCTTTTGCGCTCGGCTTATGCATATCTTTGTCGTATGATTCGCAAGGCAAATTGTAAGATCAACATCGGGCTGGACGTGCTGCGCCGTCGTGAGGACGGGTATCACGAACTGGCGACCGTAATGATTCCTGTGTACGGGCTGTACGATGTCGTCGAAGTGGAATATGCGGCGCAAACTTCGTTTCGGGCCTGTGGTCTTACAGTCGATTGTCCGGCTGCGGATAATCTCTGTATGAAGGCCGTACGGCTGATGCAGGTGCGCTACGGTGCGGGCGATGTTTCGGTTGCGCTCGACAAGCGGATACCTTTCGGTGCCGGGCTGGGGGGCGGATCGTCCGACGCGACCGCCGTAATCCTGGCGCTCGATGAATTATTCGGGTTGAAGCTTCCGGAGCGGGAGCTGATCGACTGTGCCGCAGCACTGGGAAGCGATACGGCCTTTTTCGTGCGCAATACGCCCCAACTTTGTACGGGACGCGGCGAGGTGATGACTCCCGTGAAACTCGATCTGCAGGGGCTGTGGATCGCTGTGGTAAAGCCTGATTGCGGTGTTTCCACGCGCGAGGCTTATGCCGGGATTCGGCCTGGCGTTCCTGCCGTCCCGCTTGCGGAGCGGATCGCCCGACCTGTGACCGAATGGCAGACATTCCTGAAAAACGATTTCGAGCCCCATATTTTTGCCGCCCATCCGGAGATTGCCGCAGCCAAAGCCGCGCTTCTGGATGCCGGAGCCGTTTATGCCGCCATGTCGGGTTCCGGATCGGCCGTTTTCGGGCTTTTCGACGATGAAGAAAAGGCGCGGAGCCGAAGCTTCACGCCTTTTGTCTTTCCCTTGTAAATACGACGTTGCCGTTCTGCTGCCGGTTTATTGACGGCTGCACGCTTTGACGGGAATCTTCTCGATGCGTCGCTGGTGACGGCCGCCTTCGAAATCGGTGGCGAGGAACTCTTCGACGAATTCCACCGCCTGGTCGTTGGTGATGAAACGGGCGGGCAGCACGATCACGTTCGCGTTGTTGTGCTGGCGGATCAGGTGGGCGATCTGCTTGTCCCATACGAGTCCCGCACGGATGCCTTGGTGCTTGTTGAGGGTGATGGCCATGCCTTCGCCCGAGCCGCAGAGTCCTATGCCGCGCTCCAGCTCCCCGCTTTCGATGGCATTGGCCAGCGGGTGTGCGAAATCGGGGTAATCGACGCTCTCCTCGGATTCGGGGCCGAAGTCGAGGACATCCCAACCCTTCGCAGCCAGATAACCTACCAGAAATTCTTTCATTTCATAGCCCGCGTGGTCGCTGGCGATACCGATTTTCTTTTCCATAACGTATTTGTTTTTAGTTGATACCTCGTGTACGGCAATATTTCTGCCGCGATCGCTGCCCGTGTTCCGGGCGTTTTCTGAAAAACCGTTCGGACTTGTGTGCCATTCCGAATGATTTTCTCCATATTTTACAAAGTTACGGAAAATAATTCGAAATCGGCTGTCTTTCGCAGACTTTCGTATCGGGATAAAACGGCGACGGTAAAGTACGGCCGACGGACTCCTTTTTCGACGGAGCCCGTTCGGTGCAAGGCATGTTGAGAGACCTGTCGTTACTTTTTCCGTCCATTCGGGTGTTTGCGGCCCGATACAGTGCGAATGACGTTACGAATCGTTTCTACGATCTGTTCATCGCCGGAGATCGAACTGTCGAGCATCATGTGATAGTAGTGACGTTCGCCCCATTCGCAGCCGGTATAGTGCAGGCAGTGTTCCCGCCGCTCCTGGTCGATACGTTTGAGCAGACTTTGAGTCCGGTTGTCAGCCACGCCGTATTCGGACGCTATGCGTTTCCGGCGGGTCGCTTCGTCGGCGTAGATGAAAAGATGTAAACAGGCGGGGCGGTCTTTCAGTACGAAGTTGGCGAGCCGACCGACGATAACGCACGGTTCTTGGCAGGCGATGTTGCGTATCACCTGGCTCTGTGCGCGAAATACGGCGGTCTGTACCGGGTCGTCGTACATCAGTCGTCCGCTCACGGTTTGTTCGCTCTCTTGTACGGTACTTTCGCCTAATCCGCTTTGCTGCGCGGTCAGCGAGATGAGTTCTCTGTCGTAGAATTTCACGCCCAGCCGTTGCGCCAACCGTTCTCCGATGCGATGTCCTCCGCTGCCGTATTCACGCGAAATAGTGATGACGAACGGCAAAGATTTACGGGCCGACAGGCCGGGACGGTCGTCATCGGAGTTCAGGCCCGTTCTGCGGTTCTGCGGATTGAACGACGAGGCGTGACGGCGTCCGAAGGCGTAGTAGTAGCCTGACGACAGCAGACACGGTACGATCATGCAGAGGAACATGGCGTCATAACCCAGTTGCTTCACCAGTACGCCTGCCAGGAAGCCGCCCGACGCAATACCGAAGTCGAAAGCCACGAAAAACGTGGAGCTTGCCGCCCCGCGCCGTTCGGGTGCTACGGCGTGCATCGCCATCGTCTGTAAGGAGGGGCTGGATGGCGCCGAAACTGTAACCCAGCAGAAGAGCCGACAACAGGTAGCACGGTACGTTGTGCGCGAACACCAGCAGCAGAATACCGATCACGATGGCTGCATTGCCGGTGTAAACCAGCCTCGCTTCGCCGTACCGATCGACGGCACGCCCCAGCAGAATACGCGTGGCTACGGTGGCCAGTGCGATGAAGATAAAGTAGATTCCGCCTCCGGGCAAGCGGCAGGAGGTGGCGTAAATCGCCACATATACCTCCACTACGCCATACGCCATCATGAAAAAGAACTGCGTGACGGCGGCAGGCAGGGACATCGGCTCGAACAGCTCCCGAATGCGCAGCGGGGCGTCGGATACCGCGTAGTTGCGGGACCGAATCCCCATGCCTGTCAGCAGGGCCGCCAAAGCCGTCAGCGCAGCGATGGCGAACAACGGTCGGAATCCCCAGGCGTTCATTACCGCCAGCCCTAATGCAGGAGCTACGGCGGTGGATATGGCCATCGAAAGTCCGTACATTCCCAATCCTTCGCCCATGCGTTTGTGCGGGATGATGTCCGTCACCCAAGTGGAAGAGGCATTGCTCGAAGCTGCATGGAACACGCCGTGCGCCGTGCGCAGTATAACGGCCGTCGCGATGCCTGCCGATACGAAATAACCCATCGGGATGAGTGTCATGCCGATAAGTCCCAGTACCAATATCGCGTATCGTCCCCGCGTGTCGATGAGCCATCCCACGAACGGTCGCGATACGATGGAAGCGATGCTGAACAGTGCCGTTGCCAGTCCGATAGTTACCGCATCGCCGCCCAAGTAGGTGACGAAGAAGGGGAAAGTAGGCAGCAGCGCATGAAAATTTACGAAAATAAAGAGATTCACCAGGCAGATTCTTAAGAAAGAACCTGTCCACAATCGATCCTGTGTCGTTGTTCCTTTCATATTTTTTTCGGTTGAGTTATGGCAAAAAAAAAGTGTCTGAACAGATAAATCGCAACTGGATTTACGTGTTCAGACACTACTCGTTGTTCTCTTTAACGTCCGCAAAGATACGAATAAGCCGCGAGCAAAAGCAAATTTTTTTGCATTTTGCCGAAGCGAAGTATCTAACGCGAAGTCAAAGATACGAAAAAACTGAATGTAAAAGCGAATTTTTTGCAAATGACCGGAACGAAGCGTTTAAGGTCCACCCGAATATGAAAAAAACTTGTCGGGCGGACGTGTTTTCGCAAAAACCGCTAATTTTACTGCGTGAAAACTTTGGGAGCCATACTCGGAAGCTTCTTTCTGGGACTGGGTATCGTCGGTGTCTTCGTGCCGTTGCTGCCGACGACGCCTTTCCTGCTTCTCGCCGCAGCCCTTTACGTTCGTTCTTCGCCACGCCTCTATGCGTGGCTTCTGAACCAGAAGCATCTGGGACCTTATATCCGTAACTTTCGTGAAAACCGAGCAATACCTTTGCAGGCGAAGATCGTTTCCGTGTCGTTGATTTGGCTGACGATGGGGTATTGCATCTTTCGGGTCGTCGATGCATGGTGGTGGGCGCAGCTCGGGCTGTTTCTGCTCGCAGTCGGAACCAGTTGGCACATCCTTTCGTTCGCTACGTTGAGGAAGAAGGAGTAGTCTTCCACGTTTTGCGTTGCGTGTCGAGTACGACGATGCTGACGGCCGCAACGACCAGTCCCACGCCCAGGGCGCTTGTCCAGCCGAACCGCTCTCCGAAGACCGTTGCACCGATGGCTACTGCCGTCAGAGGTTCCAGTGCCCCGAAAATCGACGTGAGCGTCGGCCCGATGAATTTGATCGCCCTGACCAGCGTGATGTTGGAGATCGCCGTGGCCGGGAGCGCCAGTCCGAGAATGGCGAGCCTCTCTTTTCCGTCGGTCACGAGCCGGACACCGCCCGTGAACATACCTCCGCAGAGAAACAGCAGAGCTCCGAAGGCCATGACGTAAAAGGTCAGGGTGGTCGATTCGACCTGCGCCGCGCGGCTCTTGCGTACGCCGATGATATAGCCGGCATAGGCGAATACCGAAACGGCGGCAGCAATGGTCCCCGCCGTGGTATCTCCGCCCCGGCTGCCGATTCCTCCGGTAGAGAGGAGGGCGACACCGGCCAGCGAAACGCCGATGGCCGCTGCCGTTCGCCACGAGATACGTTCGCGGAAAAAGAGTGCCATGGCCAGGGCGACGGCCAGCGGGTACATGAAATGGATGATCGAAGCGACCCCGCTCGAGATATTTTGATAGGCGATCACCAGACTCAATGATGTCGCGGCCCGAAACAGGCTCAAGAAGAATACCGTGCATAGCTCCTGCCGGGAGATGCGGAACCGGCAGCCGCCGGCGAGTCCGATGATTCCCAACGTCAGGGAAGCTACTCCCCAACGGTAGGAGAGCACTTCGAACGACGAGAACCCGTCCGAGAGCAGGAGAATCGAGAACAACGGAGCTAGTCCGAAGGTCGAGGACGACAATGCCGCATAGATGATACCCTTGAAATTCTTCATTTTATGCCAGATATCGTTCTGCGACGCTGATGAGGAATCCCAGCAGCAGGGCATTGAGCAGGATGACCGGAGCCGCCTTACGGTCTTTGCCCGTGAGGATCAGTACGACCGGCAGAGCCATCATGAGAGTCACGGCCATACCGTCCGCCCACCAGGGCAGGTAAGGCAGGTTGCTGTAAAAGACGATCGGTCCGGCAAAAAAATATTGGAGGAAGGCCGACAGGCAGGAGCGGAACGAGAGTTTTTGGGCGATCATCGGGATGATGTCCAGAGCGCCTGCCACGGCACCCGTCATAAGAGCCAGCGTGAAGTGATCCATGGACTATTTCGATGCGCGTTTGCGGTCTGTTTCGTTCAGCAGGATCTTGCGCAGGCGCATGGCGTGCGGAGTGACTTCCACGTATTCGTCCTCCTTGATGTATTCGAGGGCCTCTTCGAGCGAGAATACCTTGGGCGGGGCGATCGAGGTTTTTTCGTCCGATCCCGAAGCGCGCATGTTCGTGAGCTGCTTGGCCTTGGTGACGTTTACCGTGATGTCGTTCTGGCGGGTGTGTTCGCCGATCACCTGGCCTTCGTACACCTGTTCCATCGGAGAGATGAAGAAGCGTCCGCGGTCCTGCAGTTTGTCGATCGAGTAGGCGTAGGCCGTACCCGTTTCGCCCGAGATGATCGAGCCGTTGACCCGCATTTCGATTTCGCCCGTCCAAGGTTCGAATCCTTTCAGGCGATGTGTCATGATCGCTTCGCCGGCCGTTGCCGTGAGCATATTGGATCTCAGACCGATGATACCGCGCGAGGGAATCGTAAATTCGAGCCGCGTACGGTCGCCGTTGGTTTCCATGTTGGTCAGGGTCCCCTTGCGTTTGGTGGCCAGTTCGATCACTGTCCCCGAGTACTCCTGGGGACAATCGACGGTCATCTCTTCGATCGGTTCGCACTTCTTGCCGTCGATCTCCTTGACGATGACCTTGGGCTGTCCTACCTGGAGTTCGTAACCTTCGCGACGCATGGTTTCGATCAGCACCGAGAGGTGCAGCACGCCCCGTCCGAATACGATGAAACTGTCGGCGTTGGCTCCCGGTTCGACGCGCAGGGCGAGGTTTTTCTCCAGCTCGCGGTCGAGGCGCTCCTTGATATGGCGGGAGGTGACGTATTTGCCGTCCTTGCCGAAGAACGGCGAGTTGTTGATCGTGAAGAGCATCGACATCGTAGGTTCGTCGATGGCGATCGGGGGCAGCGGTTCCGGATTTTCGTAGTCGCAGATCGTATCGCCGATTTCGAATCCGTCGATGCCGATCAGGGCGCAGATTTCACCGCAGGGCACTGCATCGACCTTTTTCTTGCCCAAACCTTCGAAAACCATCAACTCCTTGATACGGCTCTTTTGCATCGTCACTCCGTCGCGTTTGGCCAGGGTGACGTTCTGTCCGGTCTTCAGCTCTCCGCGCGTCACTTTACCCACGGCGATACGGCCGATGTAGGAGGAGTATTCGAGCGAGGTGATAAGCATTTGGGGCGTGCCCTCTACGACGGCGGGTTCCGGAATTTCGTCGAGGATGGTGTCCAGCAGCGGAGAGATCGAGTCCGTCGGCTGATTCCAGACGTGGGACATCCAACCCTGTTTGGCCGAGCCGTAGATGGTTTTGTAGTCAAGCTGCTCCTCCGTTGCTCCGAGCGAAAACATCAGGTCGAAAACCTGTTCGTTGACCACTTCGGGACGGCAGTTGGGCTTATCGACCTTATTGATTACCACGATGGGTTTCTTGCCGAGCGAGAGGGCTTTCTGGAGGACGAAACGGGTCTGGGGCATCGTTCCTTCGAAAGCATCGACGAGCAGCAGTACGCCGTCGCACATGTTGAGCACACGCTCCACCTCGCCGCCGAAGTCGGCGTGGCCCGGGGTGTCTATAATGTTGATTTTACAGTCTTTGTAGATGACGGATACATTCTTCGAGAGGATCGTGATGCCGCGTTCGCGTTCCAGATCGTTGTTGTCGAGGATGAGTTCTCCGGAATTTTTGGCATTGTCGCGCAGCACGTGGCTCTGCATGATCATCTTATCGACCAGTGTGGTTTTGCCGTGATCGACGTGGGCGATAATGGCTATATTGCGAAGTTTTTGCATAAAGGGAATTTTAGGTTACAAAGGTAATGAAAATGAGAACAGAGTGTGATGGCCGTGTTCGTTTTTTATAGAATTCCTCTCGATTTTCTGCAAAAGGAGTGGATGTATCGGGGTGTCATGCTGCGGATTATGTCTCCCGGTCGCTTCTGTTTGCAGGGGCGGGCATATCGATTCCATCCTGTTTCGATGCGGGAGGCGTGGCAGGTCTGTTTCGTACGTTCGTTCCGGAACTCGAAATGCGGTTTCCCGCCTTTCGGTCCGAGCGACAGCCGGTCGGGAGCGTGTCAGACACAGCGAACCCGAACGCAGGATACGATCGCTTTGTTCTATCTCGGAAAAGACCGCAGTCTTCTGTAAAAG
>OGYO01001295.1_pt1 | contig 13648 bp, 9 predicted proteins | sample 1576561 | NCBI WGS metagenome assembly OGYO01 (sample SAMEA3541507, study PRJEB24748) | human gut metagenome | biome: human gut; feature: human-associated habitat; material: faeces | place: China | collected 2012 | reverse complement strand
AAACTCAGCTGTAGTAATCTTTGGTGCTACACTTCTACATTTACCAGTATCTACTACGCATGTAGTTTCTGGCCGAGCAGGCTGAGGCGCGGCTGCGCGAGCGCATCGCGGGGATGTCGATCGAGGAAAAGGTCGGGCAGATGTTCTTTGTCCGCTGTCCCGAAATGGGCGCGGCGGAGGATGTAGCTGCCTACCACCTCGGGGGGCTGCTGCTCTTCGGGCGGGACTACAAGGACGCGGACGGCGGCTGGCTGAGCGCGGAGGAGCTGACGGCGAAGCTCGAGAGCTATCAGGCCGCGGCGGACATTCCGCTCTTCATCGGCAGCGACGAGGATCCGGTATCGGCATTGCTGATGGCATGCGGTAATTTGCTGGGCAACGATATTATTTCCGGCATGAGCAATATTACTTTGATGATGGTGTTTGGTATTGTTGTGCAAGCTTTGGCAGAATGTTTTATCTCACCGCGTTATCTGGAATACTTCTCTTTGCAGGCCCCCAAGGGCGAAGAAGGTATGTACCTCGGTTTCAGTCATCTTCATTCATTCCTCTCTTCTATTTTCGGATTCGGTATTGCGGGGGTGCTTCTGACAAAATATTGTCCTGATCCAGTCTTGTTTGAAACCCGCGAAGCGTGGGAAGCAGCTAGTGTCAATGCACATTATATCTGGTATTATTTCGCTGTTATAGGATTGGTTGCGGCAATAGCATTATTCGTTTTTGCCAAAACTACCGAATTCATCGACAAAAAGAAGAAGGCATAAGGTTTATATATTGCATACTTTTTGTATATTTGCCGTTACTTTTTTTAAAAGCGACGGCTTTTTTGTAATTAAGGAGATTAGGATGAAAGTAAAATTTATAAGCCTTGCCAGTGGAAGCAGCGGCAACTGTTATTATATAGGCACAGAAAAATATGGAATACTCATCGACGCCGGCATTGCAGTACGGACGATAAAAAAAGGACTGAAAGAAGCAGGTATCAGCATGGAAATGATACGTGCGGTATTTGTTACGCATGATCATGCGGACCATATCAAAGCAGTAGGCGGATTGGGTGAAAAACTGAATATTCCTATTTATACAACCGCCCGGATTCATGAGGGCATCAACCGGAGCTATTGCATGACAGAAAAGTTATATTCGTCTGTCCGTTACCTGGAAAAGCAGCAACCCATGCAGTTGGAAGATTTTCATATCGAATCTTTCGAGGTACCTCATGATGGCACGGACAATGTGGGCTATTGCATTGAGATAGACGGAAAAGTGTTTGCTTTTCTTACAGACCTTGGTGAAATTACTCCTACGGCCGCAGAATATATCAGAAAGGCCAATTATCTGATATTGGAAGCCAACTACGATGAGGAAATGTTACGCATGGGTACCTACCCCCAATACCTGAAAGAACGGATTACCAGCCGCACCGGACACATGAGTAATATTGCTACTGCTGAATTTCTTTCGGAAAATATGACGGAACATTTACAGTATATTTGGCTTTGTCATTTGAGCAAGGACAACAATCATCCTGAATTGGCATATAAAACAGTGGAATGGAAATTAAGGGAAAAAGGAATTATCGTAGGAAAGGATGTACAGTTGTGTGCTTTGAAGCGTACTACTCCTTCTGATTTATACGAGTTTGAATAAAAAATCCCATTTCATCGCAAAAAATACACCGTTTTGTTTGCACGAATAAAATAAAAGGACTACTTTTGCACCCGCAAACAAGAAATAAGGAATGCACTCTTAGCTCAGTTGGTAGAGCAACTGACTCTTAATCAGTGGGTCCAGGGTTCGAATCCCTGAGGGTGTACTTAAAAAAGGAACAACTACTGTTGTTCCTTTTTTAATTTGTCTTAACAAGAACATGCTTTGATGGGTATAAGCTCCTCATACGGAATCACTAGTAAATCTATATGGGGATGATACATTATTTTTCGTTAGTCCGCATCATAAATTCTTCAGAAGTTTGTTTTTATACCTTTGCCCTCACCCGCTTTCCGCCTCTTTCGTCACATTCGAAAATATATGTCAGAAAATGAAAGTAGGAAGAAAACTTTTATTTCCTCCTACTCGTATATCTATATTTTGTATATTTGTACACACATCAATGATTTTAAACTAAAAGAAAAACAATATGGATAAAGATTCAAAGCAAGTAGTAGTTCTTCTGACACATCCCAATATAAAAGAGTCGCGAGCTAACAAGGCATTGATGGATGCTATTAGTGACATGGGAGAGGTAGCCATATACAATTTATATGAGATGCGTATGGAAGATGCTTTTAATGCAGAGATATGGAGCACTATCATATCGCATGCATCTGCGCTTGTATTTCAGTTTCCGTTCTATTGGATGTCGGCTCCTTCTTTATTGAAGAGATGGTTGGATGAAGTATTTACTTATCTGGCAAAAACTCCTGCTGTGGCTGGTAAGACATTGATGGTGGTCACTACTGCCGGCTCTGAACATGATGCTTATAGAAGCGGAGGAAGAAATCGTTTTACGGTGGATGAGTTGTTAAGACCTTATCAAGCAAGTGCTGTACATGCTGGAATGATATGGCAAACTCCTCTTGTAGTCTATGGAATGGGGACTTCGGAAGCTAGTAAAAATATAGCAGAAGGGATAAATTGCTATAAGCAAAGAATTGAAGCATTGGTGAAGAAAGACATTTTCAGTGATAATTGGTAATAGTAGGACCATATCGAAATGGAACATTCTTTTTCATTTTTGAATGTTTGTTTTTCTCTTTATCTTTTTCTAAAATACTGATTTTAAGCAATAAATAAAATATTGTATGAATTGGCATATTTCTTGTGTTAACTCATACATGAAACTTTATATTATATCAAACAGATTACCCGTTAAGGTTACCAAAGAGGATGAAACGTTCGTGTTTTCACGAAGTGAAGGCGGACTGGCTACCGGTTTGGACTCACTTCAGATTTCCTACGAAAAACATTGGATTGGATGGCCTGGAATATGCGTTGACAACGAAGAAAGTAAAGAGGAAATCACTTCTAGATTGGAAGGAATAAATTTCCACCCAGTATTCTTGTCCGAAATACAGATAAAGAATTATTATGAAGGCTATAGTAATAGTACTATTTGGCCATTATGTCACTACTTTTTTGTTTATACGCTGTATCGGAACTCTTTCTGGCAATCGTATCAGGAAGTGAACCAGTTGTTCTGCGATGCCATTTGCCGCGTGATACGTCCAGGTGACAAGGTGTGGATTCAAGACTATCAGCTAATGCTGCTTCCCGGAATGCTTCGGAAGGTTTACCCGGATTTGAATATCGGATATTTCCATCATATCCCTTTCCCTTCCTATGAACTTTTCCGGATATTACCGGAGCGTGCAGAAATCCTGAAAGGATTATTGGGTGCTGACTTTATAGCTTTCCATACTCATGACTATATGCGGCATTTTATCAGTGCTGTCGAACGGGTATTGCGTATTGACTTTAAACTGGACGAAGCACAACTCGGGAATAGAGTAGTTAGGACCGATGCTCTTCCTATGGGAATCAACTACGGACTGTATCACAATGCTTCTTCCAGACCGGAAGTACGGCGGGCGATAGACCGTACACGGAAATTTTTCGGGAATCATAAGTTGATTCTTTCTGTAGACCGCTTGGATTATAGCAAAGGCATTCTGCACCGTTTATGGGGATTTGCTGCTTTTTTAGAATGTCATCCTGAATATTGTGGAAAAGTTACATTGGCAATGGTCATTGTTCCATCACGTGACCATGTAGATAGTTATGCTGAGCTAAAAACCAAGATTGACGAAGAAATAGGTTCTATAAACGGACAGTATTCTACGATGGACTGGACTCCGGTTTGCTATTTCTATCACGGTTTTTCATTTGAAGAACTGGTGGCAATGTACTATATAGCTGATGTAGCTTTGGTAACTCCACTTCGTGATGGCATGAATTTGGTTGCCAAGGAATATGTAGCCTCGAAAAATAATAATCCGGGTGTTTTGATTTTGAGTGAAATGGCAGGTGCAGCTATTGAGATGACGGATGCATTGTTGATTAACCCCAATGACACTGAGGAGATAAAGCAGGCCATTTGTCGGGCCTTGGAGATGCCCGAACAGGAACAACTGAAACGCTTGCAACACATGCAGAAAATTATTTCCGTACAAACGGTTAATAAGTGGGCGGCAGACTTTGTAAGTGAATGGAGCGATACGTGCCGTAAGAATGAACAGCTTCGTAAGAAAAGGATATCCGCCGGTATTATTGGTGCCATCAAAATGAAATATAACCAGGCTAAGCAACGGCTTATCTTGCTGGATTATGACGGAACGTTGGCGTCGCTCAAGACACGACCGGAAAATGCTAAGCCCACCCCTGAACTCATTGCCACATTGCAGAAGCTGGTTTCCGACCCGGCCAACCATGTTGTTGTGAATAGTGGTCGCGACCATTTTACTTTAGAAAAATGGTTGGGAAATTTACCTATTGCAATGGCTGCGGAACATGGTGCTTTCTATAAGGAAAATGGCATCTGGCACAAAAACATAAACAAAGCGGAATGGAGTTCCGGATTGGTGTCCATCTTGAAGCTTTTTGTCGAAAAGACGCCTCGTTCCCACCTTGAAGTCAAGGAAACGGCTTTGGCATGGCATTACCGGGAAAGTGATGCATGGTTAGGAGCTTTGCGGGCACAGCAACTTATCAATGTGCTGGTTAACATCTGTATACAGCAAAAGCTGCAAATCATACAAGGAGATAAAGTGGTGGAGATTAAGTCTCCCGATTATAATAAAGGTTCCGAAGTGAGACGCCAGTTGGAAAAGAAACATTATGACTTTATCATAGCTATGGGAGATGATACTACGGATGAAGATATGTTCAAAGCTTTGCCGGTGAATGCAGTGACAATCAAGGTGGGATATGTGTCGGAGGCAGCAAGCTATAATATGCCATCACAAACGGAAGTCCTGCCTTTTCTTCAAATTCTGGCGAACAAGAAAGACATGAAACAACCCATTGGCGAGAATGTCAAAACGAGCTTGAAAGGGGTATTCGATTTTTTCAGAGACTTGTTAAAAACAAAATAGTAAAAATGAGTAATTTAAATTATGGGGTAGTAGGCAATTGTCGGACTGCCGCACTTATATCCGAAAAAGGCAGCATAGACTGGTTGTGTTTTCCCGATTTTGATTCTCCGTCTATCTTTGCATCACTACTTGATCGGGAAAGAGGAGGAAGTTTTGGATTTGACGTTACAGAAGACTATCATATCTCACAATCTTACGTTCCTCACACTAACATATTGTCTACTTCTTTTTCTTCGAAAGAGGGAGAATTTGTCGTACTTGATTACATGCCTTATTACCGTTCCTGCGAAAATGCTCATTATCTTCCGGCAGAATTGTATCGATATGTGAGGTGGATAAAAGGTAAGCCCCGTTTCAAAGTAAACTATGTCCCTGCTCCCAATTATGCGCAAGGTAAAGTGATTCATAATGTCACTTCTGAATTTATAGAAAGCTATTGTTCTTCTGATAATAAAGATAGACAATATTTGTATTCTTCCCTTCCTTTGCAGAACATCGAACAGAAAAAAGAAATTATATTGGAAAAAGATGAGTTCTTTCTTTTGTCATACAATGAAAAGGTCATTCCGGTGGACATTGAACGGGAAAAAATTGAATATTGCCGTACTTTGGTTTATTGGCTTAATTGGACCAACCGTACTAAGAGATATTTTCTCTATAATGATGTGATAGAAAGAAGCATGCTGGTTTTGAAACTGATGTCTTACTATAACGGAGCCGTACTGGCCGCCCTTACTACCAGTTTGCCCGAATCCGTCGGCGAAGTACGTAATTGGGATTATCGGTTCTGTTGGTTGAGGGATGCCTCCATGTCTATCGAAACTTTGTTCCAGATAGGCCATATAGGGGCAGCAAGACGTTTTATGAAGTTCATACAGTCCACTTTCGTATCCAAGCACGAATCCTATCAGATAATGTACGGCATTCGGGGAGAAAGGCAGCTGACCGAGATTATTCTGGAGCATTTGTCCGGATATAAGAATTCCAAACCAGTACGGATAGGTAATGATGCTTACCATCAAAAGCAGAATGACTCGTTCGGTTATCTGATGGATTTGATTTACCAGTACTATCGGCTGATGCCCGGTACATTAGACGAAATAGAGGATATGTGGGAAATGGTAAAGAGCATTCTTTCCACGGTAATGGAAGATTGGAAGAAACCAGATAAGGGGATATGGGAAATCAGAGGAGAAAGCCGCCATTTTGTTTCATCCAAAGTGATGTGTTGGGTGGCTTTGGACCGTGGTGCAAAGATAGCTTCCATGCTCAATAAATACGGTTATAGTGAACGTTGGCAAAAGGAAGCTGACAAGGTATGGCAGGATGTAATGACATATGGATGGAAGGAAGAACTTCAAAGTTTCTCGCAGACTTATGATAATATGGCAATGGATTCCTCTTTGCTGTTGATGGAACCTTACGGTTTTATTGCAGCAGACGATATCCGATACCATAAGACAGTGAAGGCTGTGAAAAAAGCTCTTTTGCATAAGGGATTGATGTACCGGTATAACAGCGAAGATGATTTCGGGCTTCCTTCCTCGGCTTTTACCATTTGCACTTTTTGGCTGATACGTGCGCTTTTTGTTATCGGAGAAAAGGAAGAAGCCCGTTGTTTGTTTGATGATGTTCTGACATATTCCAATCATTTGGGGTTATTCAGTGAGGATATTGATTTTAATACGAAGGAACAACTGGGGAATTTTCCACAAGCTTATTCGCATTTGGCATTAGTCAATACGGCTATTCTGTTTGCAGAAGAAAATAAGAGATTGGCTTTTATCCGGCCGTAACGAGGAGGGGAACTTAATTAATACTGCAAATGGGAGCATTTTGTATTTGTCCTTCTTTCTTTCGTTTTTAATTCCATTGAATGATGATACCTTTCTTTTTTTATGTATTTTTGCATAAATAAAATTTCACTATTTCGGCAGTTGTTTTGTACTCATATCGCTGATATAGTTTAGGAACTCAAAATAAAGGATTATCATGTTACGGAAGATTAGACTGACTTTTGCAATGATTTGCTTTGTACTCATCACCTTGTTGTTCCTTGATTTTACGGGAACGTTGCATGGGTGGTTCGGCTGGTTGGCCAAAATCCAGTTTTTGCCGGCTGTATTGGCGCTAAATGTGGGAGTGATATTGTTTCTTGTAATTCTCACTTTGGTATGCGGGCGTATCTATTGTTCTGTGATTTGCCCCTTAGGGGTATTTCAGGATATACTGGCATGGCTGGGCCGGCAACCTAAAAAACGCAGGAAGCTTCCTTACTCTTATTCTCCGGCCTTATCTTGGCTGCGCTATGGCGTATTGGGTGTGTTTATCATTGCTTTGATTGCCGGAATTGGTTCATTGGCTGCTCTACTTGCACCCTATAGTGCATACGGACGTATTGCCAATAATCTTTTTCAACCTATATGGCAATGGGGCAACAATCTGCTTGCTTATCTGGCTGAACGGGCAGACAGTTATGCCTTTTATGAAACGGATGTATGGTTGAAGAGCCTGCCGACTTTTATTATTGCTGCCGCTACTTTGGCTGTGCTTGTTGTTCTGGCCGGACGCAACGGACGAACCTATTGTAATACGATTTGCCCGGTAGGAACGGTCTTGGGCTTCCTTTCACGTTATTCGCTTTTCCGCATCACAATAGATTCGGAAAAGTGCAACCAATGCAGTCTTTGTTCACGCAACTGCAAGGCAGCCTGCATCAACTTTAAGGAGCATCAGATTGATGCAAGCCGGTGTGTGGTTTGCATGAACTGCATTGAGAAGTGCAAGCATGGAGCCATTTCCTACAAGTATCATCCTTTCGGTAAACCTGCTGCGGGCAAGGCAGATTCGGAACAGATAAACGAAACCCGCCGCAGTTTTTTCACAGCAACGGCTCTGGTTGCAGCCACTTCTGTTTTAAAAGCGCAGGAAAAGAAAGTAGACGGAGGACTGGCAGCCATTGAAGATAAGAAGATTCCTGAGCGAAGCACTCCCCTCACTCCTCCCGGCTCATTGAGTGCCCGCAATATGGCGCAACACTGCACGGCCTGCCAGCTCTGTGTGTCGGCATGTCCCAATCAGGTTCTTCGTCCTTCTGCAGACTTAAGGAAATTGATGCAACCGGAAATGTCATACGAACGCGGCTATTGTAGACCGGAATGTACAAAATGTTCGGAGGTATGTCCTGCAGGGGCTATCCGTCCGATAACCAAAGCTGATAAATCATCCGTTCAGATAGGGCATGCCGTGTGGGTAAAGAAAAATTGCATACCACTGACGGATGGTGTGCAGTGTGGCAACTGTGCACGCCATTGTCCGACGGGAGCCATACAAATGGTGCCGAGTATACCTGAAGACAAGGATTCTCCAAAGATTCCGGTAATCAATGTGGAGCGTTGTATCGGCTGCGGGGCATGTGAGAATCTTTGTCCGGCCCGTCCGTTCAGTGCCATCTATGTGGAAGGACATGAAAGACATCGAATTATATAACAAAGTAGAATTTCTATAAGTATGGAAGAACATCATAAAAACAATATGAACCGTCGTGATTTCTTGAAGATAGTGGGAATTACAACCGCCACATCTACTGCTGCCCTCTATGGATGTGGTTCTAAGGAAGGAAGCAGTGAAGGCAGTAAAGTATTGGGCCCCATTCCGACGGATAAAATGACCTATCGTAGTTTTCCTGGTTTGGGGAGTGACAAAGTTTCTATTTTAGGATATGGCTGTATGCGCTGGCCTACCGTTCCTGCTCCGGATGGAAAAGGGGAAATGATAGACCAGGATGCTGTAAACGAACTGGTGGATTATGCCATTGCCCATGGCGTGAATTATTTCGATACGTCTCCGATGTATGTACAAGGATGGAGTGAGAAGTCTACGGGAATAGCTCTGAAACGCCATCCACGCGAATCGTTCTATCTTGCCACCAAACTATCCAATTTTCATCCTGATACCTGGACTCGCGAGGGTTCCATCGCCATGTACCGTAAGTCGTTCGAGGATATGCAGGTGGACTATATAGACTACTATCTGCTACACATGATTGGTGGCGGTGGCATGGAGCAATTCCGCAAACGCTACATAGACAACGGTATGATTGATTTTCTTGTCAAGGAGCGTGAAGCAGGACGCATCCGCCGTTTGGGATGGTCGTTCCACGGAGATATCGAAGTCTATGACTATGCCTTGCAGATGCATGACCGTGGTGAAGTTCATTGGGACTTTGTACAAATACAGTTGAATTATGTGGACTGGAAACATGCTTCGGGCAGCAACTTCAAGGCAGAGTATCTGTATGACGAGCTGGCCAAGCGTAAGATCCCTGCTGTCATTATGGAGCCTCTGCTGGGTGGGCGGCTCTCCAATGTCCCCGACCATATTGTGGCACGGCTGAAGCAGCGCGAACCCGAACGCAGTGTGGCGTCTTGGGCATTCCGTTATGCCGGTTCTCCCCAGGATGTACTGACAGTGCTGAGCGGCATGACTTATATGGAACATTTGCAGGATAACATCCGTACTTACTCTCCATTGGTACCACTCACAGAAGAGGAAACTCAGTATCTGTATGATACGGCAGATTTGATGATGGAGTACCCCACCATACCTTGCAACGACTGCAAGTACTGCATGCCTTGCCCGTATGGAATTGACATTCCTGCCATCTTGATACATTACAATAAATGTGTCAATGAAGGAAATGTGCCGGAAAGCAGCCAGGATGAGAATTATCGGAAAGCACGCCGTGCTTTTCTCGTAGGATATGACCGAAGTGTACCCAAACTGAGGCAGGCCGACCATTGTACCGGGTGCAACCAGTGTTCTCCGCATTGCCCGCAAACGATTGATATTCCCAAAGAACTGCATCGTATTGACAAATTTGTAGAACAGTTGAAACAAGAGACTTTATAAAATGGAGAGTATCATTGACATACTGCACAAGGGAGGATACTCTTGTGTTATGAAGAACCGGGAGGAAGTCCGTACTTTCACCCAACGGGGAGTAGCGGATTTGTATGATTTGTACCAGGCAGATTCTGCATTTATGAAGGGGGCTGCCATTGCCGATAAGGTTATAGGGAAAGGTGCCGCTGCTTTGATGGTACTGGGAGGCTTTAAAACGGTCTATGCCGATATAATCAGCACTCCTGCGCTGGCATTGCTGTGCGAAGCAGGAATTGAAACGACTTTTGCCCAAGAGGTTCCCCATATCATTAACCGTGACAAGACCGGCTGGTGCCCGTTGGAGACGGCTTGCATGGAGCTGAATACGGTAGAGGAGATGTATCCGGTGATTCAGAATTTTATATCAAGAATCAGGGCAAAATAGCAACAGCCTGCTCTCTTTCCCTGATTACCTGATGCCTTTCTCTTCCAGCATCTTGAAGTCTTCCTTGAGCATACCGACATCATCCAGTGTGCGGGCTTCATTGTGGTCGTTCAGATAGACTCTGGGTCTTTCGATAAACAGAGCGCTGGTGACAGATAAAGAGTCATTCCGGTATGGGGTCTCCACTCCACCTATTTCCAGCATTGTCTGGAAGAATGAGGCACTGGAAGATACATTCTTCTGCCTATTGGCTTGTGCGGCCTCCAATAACGATGGGTATCTCTGCCGGTAGTTGTCGGACATCCAAATAAAGAATGGCACATGTATCTGATAATAGGAAGGTACCGGTGAAGCATGCAGAAAGAGATGCCGGTTGTCATCGAAAATATCTTCTCCATGGTCTGAAGTGTATATCAGGGCAGAATTGACATGTTGTTCTTGAAGCATATCTATCAGACGAACCAGAAAATTATCCGTGTAGCGGATAGAATTGTCATAGGCATTAATCAGGTTGTCTTTGTATTTCACTTCCGCATCAACGGGCATGTCCGGCAGGAAGAAAGCCTGCTCTGCCGGATAGCGCTCTTTATAATTAAAATGAGAACCGTAAGTGTGGAGAACTATAAATTGCCTGGAAACTCCTTTGCCCAGTTCTTTTGCTACCAGTTTCAACAGTTCGTTATCAGAGGGGTTGTAATTGGAATCCCCCACATCTTCTTTAATGAAATCATACGTGTCGGCTTCTTTGCCGAAGAAGTCTATAAATGAGTGGTTATAACGCTGGTTCGAGAAAAAGGCGGTCTGGTAACCGGCTTCCTTGAATGCTGTGATAATCCCTTTTTGATAATAGATGGAATCAAAACTGGAAGCACTGACCGGTGACAGCAACATCGGAACACTCTTGTGGGTAGTGTTTGATTCTGTCAGCACATGGCTGAAAGCTGTCAGTCCGCCAATGCCCGACAGTCCCGGGTTAGTCTCCCGTTCGTAGCCGTACAAAGCCCAGTTGCATGCCCGTGAGGTTTCTCCCACCACCATTACATATACTTCCCTTTCATCAGCCTGATGAGTACTTCTAGCATGAAAGGTAAAATCTTTAGAGGTCTTGTGATAATTCCGCGTCTGGGACGTCCGTTGAAAAGCAAGTGCTATGTTGTAGCATACGTTGGCAGGATACAGTTCGGATTTCGGCTCATACCGGTTATCTGTCAAATAAGCAGTGCCTAAGGATAATATTCCGGCAGACAACACATACAGAGTGCGACGGCGAGCTTGCCGGATGAATGCTTCGGACAGTCTGCGTTTGTGTACAATGGATATGGTTGCCAGAATTAATGCAGGTATATAGAGCACTACCACAATAACGATGGCAGGTATCAGATTGTCCAGCAGTTCCAGCGCCTCGCTCGAATTGGTTGTCACCAGATTCAGAAACATATCCACTGCGATAATGGACTGACCGAAAAGATACAGCAATACAAGCTGGAAGGCTCCGAAGAAGATGAACGGAAATAGCAGCCAGAATGTCCTGCCACAGTTTCTCGACCAAGCCATTACAGCATAATATATAGAAAGGGGTAGCAGGATATTACATATCTTTGCCGTCCATGATATGGGTTCTGTAAAGCATAGCACTACATTGGGCACTATCAGAATGACCAGAAACAGATAGAACAAATGTTCCTGATTGTCGAACCATTTTTTTATGTCTCTAAAAAGCTTCATTGATATTGAATATAAATCCGGTCTGGTGTTTGCCAAAACCTAAATCCAAACGTACGTTTACTCTCTTTTTGAACTCCCAGCGGTAGCCGAAACCATAATTAGGAAGAATATGCCTGGCCTCCAATTCCGAGAAATTCGGGAATATGGTTCCCGCCCCTACCCATACGGCAACTCCATTTCGCTTCCATACATGTTGGCGTAGTTCCAGCTGGGCATCCATTGCACACTTGTCACGGTAGCGCCCCTCATAATAGCCACGCATAGAATAGGAACTTCCCAATGTTGCCATCAGTCCCCAGGGCGGATTTCCGTAGTTCAGCAGAGTATGGAACTGGCCTGCCAACACCCCACCCTTCCACACGGACTGGTAATAGCTGGTCGTCAGTTCCGTATTGCTGAATGCATATTTATTTCCCAAAAAGGCCGGACTGAAGCGCTGGTCTATCCGTAGGTAATATCCTTTATAGGCATTTGTCAGAAAATCGCGTGAATCATACAACAAGGAAAACCCCAAGCTCACGTTGGTGCTACGCGCTTTCATTCCTTTCCATAATTCCGGTTTTTCAAAGTCATGTCCATACACGTAATCAAATGTTGTCATCGGACCGATATAAAAGTTACGTGCCATCCGGAACATGAAGTCCACCTTAACCTGCGCCTGAAAGCGATCGTATTCACTCTCATTGTCATCATTGGCTCCATTGTCATATCCTTGTCCCCAGTAAAGGCTTGGGAAAGAATAGAAATACAGATTGTAGTTCAACCGGTATTTGTCTTGGGGAAACAGATGGTTTCCACGTACTCCCAGCAAATAGAATCCCACTGTGGAGACATCCCCATACAGAGAGACATTGGACGGAGGGAGAATACTATCGTTCCGGTCGGTACGGTAGAGTCCTGCCGCCACCAGTCCGATTCCAAATTTGGTGTCACTGGAATAATGAGGCCCGCCTATAATGCTGAAATCAAATTTCTTGTTTTTCTTTTCTTTGTTGGCATCGTTGAAGTAATTCAAAATTTTTCCGAAAAAACTGCGTTTCTTGGGAAGCGAGTCTATCGGATACGTAGAAATTGAGTCCACAGAGTTTTTTGCTTCTGCAAGGTGTGTTTGTGCATGAACAGCCGTTTCTGTAATCAGCATCAATATTGGTAATATCCATTTTGTCAATTTAGTGTCCATTTACTTGTAGAAAACTTCCGTGGCAAAGTTAGTTTTTATGTTCTTCATTACAACAATGTTACTGTTCTTTTTGTTTCCAATTTTTCTCTTTTAATGTTCATTTCTACATTGCATGTGGGGTTCACTCTTTTTAACTACATCATTTATAGAACTTTCCTCGATTTATACTGTTATTTTAATATTACAAAGAACAACATGATATTGAATTATGAAAACAGCAATGGACATTCCCGATAAAGAGGGACAGAAACGACTGGTAATCGTAGGCGGCGGCTTTGGCGGATTAAAGCTGGCACGAAAATTGAAAAGCAACAAGTTTCA
>OGYO01001289.1_pt1 | contig 13672 bp, 7 predicted proteins | sample 1576561 | NCBI WGS metagenome assembly OGYO01 (sample SAMEA3541507, study PRJEB24748) | human gut metagenome | biome: human gut; feature: human-associated habitat; material: faeces | place: China | collected 2012 | reverse complement strand
ATGCAGCTTAGGCAGCTTTACATGCTGCAATACGCCATGCCCGGCAAAAAGCTGCCAACTGCTGCTGGCTCTACTAATGCTGCTTCCATTGTTGTCATTCCTTCTGGTACATGGTATGTCCATTCTTCTGGATGTGTCATGTACTCACAAAGAGCACCTTTGTAGTTAGGCTGTGTTGCCATGAAATCTACGTCTGGACAAATGTTGTAACGTCCTGTACGGCAATATTCACAAGAATCATCTGGTACACCAGGTTCGATCAGTACTTTATCTCCTGGTTTGAATTTTGTTACTTTTGCTCCAACTTTTACAACTTCACCAGCTACTTCATGTCCAAGACCGATTTTCTGGTTAGGATCTTTAGGTGGGATGAATGGTCCAAACTCGAATCCGTGACTCGCTCATGGCCTGGATCAGGCCCTCAAAGCGGTGGCCGATGTCGGGCAGGTCGATCTGGACCTGCTTGCCGCCTTCGTATTTGAAGGCCTTCTGGCTGAACAGGTTGATGTAGGCGACGGTGCCGTCGTCCAGACGGACGGGCACGACGCAGGGGCAGACACTGGGGCCGAATTTAATTTTCATCTGCTCCAGGATCTTAAAGTAGTCGGCGTTTTCCAAATCAGCCTTGGTGACAAAGATCATCCGCGCCTTGTTGTTTTTCAGCGCCAGCTGGTACGCCTTCTCGGCACCGACGGTCACGCCGGAACGCCCGGACACACAGATCAGCACGCTCTCGGCGGCCATGATGCCCTCGGCAGCGCCGGTCTCAAAATCAAACAGACCCGGTGCGTCGATCAGGTTGTACTTGATGCCCTCGTACTCGACGGGGACAACGCTCGAGTTGAGCGATGCCTTGCGGCGGATCTCCTCGGGGTCAAAGTCGCTGGCGGTGGTGCCGTCCTCGACACGGCCCATACGCTCGGAAGCGCCGCTCATGTACAGCAGTGCCTCGGTCAGCGTCGTTTTGCCGCAGCCGGCGTGGCCGGCCACCAGAATGTTGCGGATGTCTTTGCTTGCGTAGCCCATGGATCGTCAAACCTCTTTTCGCGCCGGGGCTGCTTCCGGCAGCCCTGCGGCGTAGAATTTCATTGCGGCGCAGTGATTTTTGAACACTCCCGCCTGTTTGATACTACTTTACCACATTGTTGTGGAAATTTAAACAGTTTTTTCGGATTTTTTGTAAAAATTTTTAGGCAAAAGATTGTGGAAAGTGTAAAAAATTGTTCCTCGACATACAGCGAGTGTAGGGGGCGAGCATTGCTCGCCCGCCAACTTGGCGCAGCATCGTCTTTTCGGGAAAATATATCACAGGGCAAACGGGCACGGGCGGGCAATGCCCGCCCCTACCAATCGTTTCTTTGCCGGTCCGTGCAGCAAAAAAAGCCGCACAGCTTTCACTGTACGGCTTAACGGCTCACTTATTTTTCCTTCTTCGCCGTCTTTTTGCGGCGGCGGGCGCGCCCGTTGTCGGCCTTGGCCTCGGGAACATAGAGGCTATAGCTCAACAGGTAGCGGCCATGGGCAGGGATGCGGTAGAATGCGGCCTTGATGCGCTCCAGCGGGCTGGTGCCGCTCTCGGCGGTGCTGCCGCTCAGCATAACAACATACTGCATATCGGTGTAGCGGGCGCCCACATCGCACTGGCGCAGATTCGTGCGGATCAGATCGCCCAGCTGCTCCACCATCAGAGCGGTCTCGGCAGCATCGGTGTTCTGGCTGGGAGCCACGGTCAGGATCGCCAGGAATACCTGCAGACCGTAGCGGACCTGCACGCCGCGCTGTACGCGGTAAATTTCCTTGAACGTCTCAAAGTCGCAGATACAGGCCCCCGTGTTGTCGGTATCCGGCAGGGCAGAGATCAGCTTGGAGACCTCACTCTCCATATTGCGGTCTGCCTGGCGCATCTGGCGGTAGGCAGAGCCTGCGCGGCCCGGCTCAATGGCATGATGCAGGCAGCCCATGGCGCTGCCGCGGCGTGCCAGATCCTCCGCCTCCTCGTGGCGGCCCAGCGTCTCCAGCGCGACGATCTTTTCCAGATAAAGGCGCTCCTCGTAGGGGTCCAGCTCCAGCGCACGGGTACACAGCGTAACGATGCGGGTGCTCTCGCCCCATTTTTTGCAGAGCTCCAGCAGGTTTAAAATGGCTGTGCGGTACTGCCCGTGCAGACGCACGCTGACGCTTTCGACCCACGGCTCGGACGCAGACTGCGGCAGCAGCCGCCCGTCATACAGGTTGACGATCTGTTCATAAATGCGGCTGCGCTTCTCGGCGTCGCTCTCCTTGCGGGCCAGCTCCGACAGGTCGTTGACCTCAAACACATCCACGCTGCAGTCCAGATGGGGGTTCCACTGGTAGTAGCCGCGGCTGGTCACGATGCAGCCCTTCATCTCATCCAGACCCTCCGCGTCGATCATAAGGCGGAAGCGATGCAAGATGGCGCGCAGGGCCATGTCCGGGTTGGTGGACCGCTCCCCTGCCCACAGGGTATCGGTCAGTACCTTGTGGGAGACGCGCTCCCCGCGCCGCAAAACGAGATACTGCACCAGCGCCGTTGCCTTGCGGGACTGCGCCAGCTGTGCCAGCACGGGCTTGCCGTTCACACGGATCTCAAAGCCGCCCAGCATTTTGATTTCAATTGTTGCCATCCTAGTCATCCTCTCTGCTCTGATGTCCATGACGTTCCTGCATTTTGTCCGGCACACAGGTATTCATGTTTTAAAGTATAACGAGTCCATTTGAATTTGTCCAGTACATCCGCCGGGATTGTAATAAACTTTTCAAAAATCGTCCCGGAGGGCACCGCTCACGACTCCGACGATGCCTTGCCGTCCCAGGTGCCGGGTTTATACAGGATGACCGGCTCACCGGGCAACTGCACAATGGCTTTTTGGGTGCACAGCGGCACGATCTTGTTGTTGGCGTCCCGCTTGGCCACAGTCAGCACCACCGTCATAGCCGTAATGCGCGGGGTCTTGGTTTCGTCGCCGTCCTGCGTCCAGCTGCGGGCGTAGAAATGCAGATCGCTGATGAACAGCCCCATATAGGCATCCCGGGGATAGGCCGTTGTGTAGCCGTAGGCAACGTAGGGCAGTGTGACCGTCTCAGTACCGTCCTCGGCCTTGTCCTTTTTTGTGTGCTGCGGGTTGCCGTAGTGCCCGGCGTCATTCAGTTCATCGCGGTAAAAGCGCATGTGCAGGTAGCCGTTCAGCGCATTGGCCTGTTCCGCTGTCAACAGCGCTGTGCCGTCTGTCTTTGTCAGCATCGGCACACAGTCCTTGTCGATCAGTTCAATGTGGTTGGGGTAGACGCTGAATTCCAATGCCGTGCCCTCGCTGTAGTCGTCACCCTTGGACGCAAAAACGCTATCCAAATCATTAAGGTCCGTTGCGCCGTCGGTGAAGCGGATATAGCCGTTCGCCTCGAGCACCTCGCCGCGGATCGTCTCAATGAGCGCATCGGCCAGGTTCTGGGCGCGGGTCTGCTGCTGGATGTCCATGTACGCCTGTGCGCTGGGCTGTATCAGCGTGACCGCCGCCAGCGTAAAGATCGCCAGCAGCACCATGCAGACGATCAGCTCCACCAGCGTTGTGCCGTTCTGGTTTTTGAAACGCTGCTTCATGGGTTGGTCGTCCCTTCTGCCGTGCTCTTGCTGTAGCGGTAAAACTTGTGCTGTTCCGTCGTTTCTTGGCCGTTTTCCGTAACTTTTGCGCTTGTCTCCACGCTGTCCAGCTCGACGCCTTCCACCGTAAATTCACCGTAATCGCCAAAGGAGAACTTCAGCCCATCCCGCTCCTTCGCCCAGCTGGGGGCCGCGTTATTGGCCGGGTACAGCCCGGCGCAGAAGGCATAGGCTGTCTCCCGCAGAGACTCGGCCTTTTGGGACATGGCGCGGGCGTACCGCAGCGAAACGACAAACATCGACGTAAAAATCATCAGCAGCAGGAACGACACAAGCACTTCCACAATCGTTTCCCCTTGCCGATTTTTGAAAATGTGTTTCATAGCGGGTCACTCCTGTGTTGTGCCGGTGCTCTGTTTGGCACCGCGGGTGTAGGTGATGGAATCGGGCTGCTGGCTGGTGTCGCAGTGGAACGTCAGGCGGTAGCTGCCAATGTTTTCGTCAGTAATGGTCATGTCAGGACTGCCGGGGGCGTAGAACGTCAGGGCTTTAATGCGGTAATACTTTGTTGGACCGTCGTTTATTGTGTAGTACACCTTTGGTAATTTTTTGCTTTTTGCCTGGCTGCCGTCGCTGTCGTACTTCACTGTGCGGTCATAGGTCCGCGTGAAGGCAAAGCTCTCGCCGTTTTTCGTGACTGTCACTGTAATATCCAGCTGTAAATCGACGATCTCCATGCCCTTGCGGTTTTCGCCCTCCAGTGTGTCGAGCAGGTTGCGCAGGTCTGTGGCATTGGTACTGTTCGCCGTCTGGTTCAGCTTGTCGGCACCGTCTCCCGGGCGGCGGCGCAGTGTTACCGTGATGGCCTCGGCCCCGCCATCAGGCTGGCTGCCGTTCGGTTTCCAGGCGAACTCCTTGGGCTGGGATTCCAAGTCATAGATGTCCTTGCCGTAGCTTTGGGAGAACATGAACTGCTCATTGACGAACTTGGCAAAGCTGCTGTCCTTATTGTTCAGCTCCCCTTCCAGCACGTCGGAAAAGCTGGTTGCCAGCTGGTAGGCTTCCTGTTCCAGCAGCTGGCGGTTGGCATTGGCCGTCAGCACGGAGGCCGCATAGACCAGCGCTGCCGACAGCGCCACAAACAGCGCGCCGATGCAGAGGACCAGTATCATCGAAAGTCCCTGCTCCCCGCGCAGAATGCTGCGTGCCCTGCGGTGCATAATGCCACCTTCTTTCCTGAAATAAAATTACGACTCGTCGCTTGTTTCCGTCCGTTTCGGGGGCGCGGTTTCCGCCGCGTCCGTCTCATCCGGGGCAGCGGCGGTCTCCGGGGTCGCCATGGGCAGTGCCGCACGGGCCCGCATCAGGACCGGGGGCACACTTGCGGGGGCGCTTTCCGCCGCCGTGCTTTCTGCAGTCTCGGCAGGCGCGACGCTCTCCGCGGAGTCCATACTCTGGGCATCCTCCGTCGCATCGGCGGTGTTCGTCCCGTTGACGGTGACCTTGACCGAATCGGACGCAACGGTCTTATCGTCGCCAATCGAGTGCGCCAGCGTCTGCAGCGTCACACTTGCGGTGAACTTTTGCAGAGCGAGCGAATCGTCCTGCACCTTTTCCTGCAGCTCGGGCAGGGTGATGCGGTAAACAGGCTCGGCACCGTCCTCCTGCACCAGCTCCAGCATGGGAACCGTCTGTGCCTTGTAGTACAGCGTACCGCCGTCCTTTTCCACCGTGCCGGTGACGTCATAGGGTTGCGATTTCCAGTCTGTCACGTTGCCGTTCTCGTCGGTCACAGGCTCAACGCTCAGGTCGTACCAGATGCGGGTGACTTCGCCAGCCTCATTTACGTCGTTGGTCGGGTCGATGTTGGTTTTTTTATCACCAATAGTCTTGGTGACGGTTTTGATTTCCCCGCGCTTATGCGTGGTGCCGTCGTCGTCCGTCTCGTCCCTGTCGTAGGTCGTCACCGTAATGCTGTAGGGCTGTTTCGTCTTACTATCCAGCGGCGTGACGGTAAAGGTATAGTTGTCGGTCAGGTTGCGCACCGTGCCGTCGGCCTGGGTGTACTTGTTCACCGCGGTCCACTCCACCGTAAAGCGGCGCAGTTCCAGCGGGGCCGTACCGCGATTGCTCTTAAACTCGGGGTCGTTGTACAGGTTGACCTCCTGCGTGTAAACGGCATTGCCAAGCGCGCGTTCTGGTTCGGCAGCGTCCACGGGGGCGTCCAGCGTGATGGCCGGCAGCTGCGCATTTGCGGCATCCTGCAGCAGGATGTAGAACCAGTTCGACGCTGTCCTGCCGTCGGTGGGCATAACGCGCACCGCGGGCAGCAGGTATTGTTTTGCATGGTCGGGCGTCAGCGTAAAGCCGTTGCCGTCGGGCACAAAGGTATAGCTGGCGTTGGTGTCGTTGGCGCTGGCGCTCCCGCCCACCGTGCGGCTGTCCTTCGGGATGACCAGCTCGGCGTCGCGACTTTTCAGCATCTCGTCCAGTTTTTTGGTCAACTCCTGCTGGGCCTCGTACTTGGCCTGCCCGGTGAGGGTATTCTGCCAAGCCTTGGCCAGATCGGCAATTGTATTGTAATTGTCCACACTGCTGAAGATATAGCCGGTAAAGTAGACATTGCCCTGTGCGGCTTCCTCCAGCGTCATGTTGAGCTTGAGGTCGTTCAGGAACGTCTCCTGATTCGGGCTGGCGGGCGCAAAGCTGCTGGCCGTAACCTTGGGCGCAGCGGCGCGGCTGACGATGGTCTCGGGCTGGCTCAACGCGCCGTCCGGGCCGTCAAAGCAGCTATCGTCCTTGCGGCGGGCAATGACGCGGAAGCGCAATGCCTTGCCCTGATACTGCTCCAGATCCAGCGTCAGGCTGCCGACGTTGTCCGTGGTGGGCAGCGTCAGCACAGTTTTGTCATCGGCATCGACGACGCACAGGTCATAGTGGCCAATGCGCGCGTCGTCGGACGGCGACCAGCTGACCGTGTAGAGCAGGGCATCCGCGTTGTCGGTCTCGCCGTTGACGCGGGTGATGGAGCTCGGCGCGCTGATGCCGGGCAGGCGCTGCTTAACGCTGTAATCCGCCACAGCGGACGCGCCGATTTCATTGGTGCCGGCTGCCGCCACACGGGTGACCTCGAGCCGGACCTTGTCATAGCGCCAGCTGTCGCTGCCGTTGGCCAGCATGGTATCCACGTTGACAGGCAGGGTAAAGCTGTTGCCATTTTGTGTCGGCGTCAGGGTGTCCTTCAGCGCAATTTGCTCCTGACCGGTCACATTGCCGTCCTTGTCCATCAACAGGCCGTAGAGCTTGATGCTGTAGGTCGGCGTTTCCGTGCCTATGTCCTCTTGCGTCCAGTTGAACGTATAGGTCAGCTGATTGTTGTCCGGGTTCACCTTGCCGCCGTCGGTATCTTCGGCCAGCGTCGGGGCTTTCAGGACATTCAGGTTCAGCTGCTTGAAGATGATCTGCGGGGTCGTCTGCGTGGCCTGTTCAGCCCATTCCTTATCATCGGTGCGGTTCACGTCGGAGAAGCAGAGCGGCGTCAGATGGGCATAGGTATAGCTGTGCTCGCCCGTGCGAACGATCTCATAGCCGTTCTTCCACCAGATTTCTTTGTCGGTGTCGTTTGTCTCGTTCGCATGGCTGGCGATGGCTGCGGACACTTCGTCCGCCGTGGCATCCCAGCGATACTTCATATCGCCCTTGCCGCTGGTGACGGGCACCGCGACAACGAGGAAGTCGGTGTAGTTCGTCATAGCATCCGACGGCAGGCTGTTCAGGTTGAAGGTGACGGGAGACCCTGTCACAATGCCCTCCCGCGCGGCCAGCGTGATGTACTGGCCGTTCAAAGATACGCCGTTGACTTCGTCATTGCCCAGATATTTTGCCAGCAGCATGACGCGGTAGGTCGGGCTGCCGTGCTCGCTGCCGTTCTTGACTCTCGGGGTAAAGCTGAACTTCACGGTTGCTTCAAAGCTCTCCGCTGTCTGGCCGGTGTAGGTCACAAACTCCGTGCTGCCGTCCTTGTTCAGCATGCCCAGCGGCAGACCGTCCTCGTCCTTGGCAGAGCCCGGATTGTCTCGCCACTGGGACGGGAGATAGGTCTCTGACTTGTACTGGGCCGAGCGCAGATACTTTGTGCTGCTGCTGTTGTCCGGGGTTGCCAGCGCCGTAAGCGTCAAAGTGCGTTCCAAATTTTGGGTCAGGCGGATGTACTGCTTGCCATTCTGTCTGCTGAAATAATAAGTATACTTTCCATCGGTCAGCTTGACGGTCCATGCCTCGTCTGTCGGGTATTCGGCGTAGTTTTTCAGCACCGCGACAACTTCATAATTGAATTGCATCCCCGGGTAATCTGGCGTCTGGCACTGATTCCAGTCAAAGCCGCCGTTCTCGCGTTTGACCAGCCGGAACTCAATCTCCGGTGTAGGCAGGGCGTGCATAAAGGTCTGCACGCCGCTGGTTCGGGGGTGGTCGGGCTGCGTCGGGTCGTTGTTGGTGTTGTAGGGCGTTACACGCACGACGAAGTTACCCGTCCATGCTTTGTCGGCCACAAAGGTATAGCTGCGCTGGTAGACGTCCGCTTTGAGATAGGGATCTGCATCCGGTGCGACAGTACCCTCAGCGTCGCAGGGCAGAATTTCAACACGGTAGTAAGCGGCGGGGCTGGCTGTCGTGTCGTTCGGCTCGTCCCACGTCACTTCATAACGGCCATAGACGTTGTTGTCCGCGTCCTGCACCTGGCTGGCCTTGACGTCGATTTCTCCCGGCTTGGCGGGCTTGGTGCTGTCCAGCACGTACTTATAGTAGTTCTGGATGACCTCGTCGGTGATGTCCTCATTGTCCGGTTCGCCCTTGCGGTTGTCCTTGGTCGTCTGTGCGTTTTCACCGTAGACCAGTAGCAGCTGCCCGCGCTCAACGCCGTTGGCATCGTAGATATAACGCCGCGTCGATTTTTCACCAAAAGACTGCCCGGTCTTGACACCAATATAGCCCGTGCTGCCTGTTAGTTTTGTAATGTCGTAGCTGATTTGTTTGCCGTCGCTGCTTGTGGGCAGCATAGCAAAATAGGCATCGTCCGTTCCACCACCTGTATCCTTACCGATGAAGAGTCTGCGGCTGCCGGACTTGGTGTTTTCCTGCGGTAAAGTTACTGTTCTGCGTGCCCCAGTTGATGCTTGTGGACAAGCCGGTTGTGATGCGCTTCAGGGTTCTGTCGATTACGCCCGTAGCGGTTTGGGATTGACCTTGTATTTTCTTGTAGCTATTGGCAAAGGCCGCGCCGGAATCGATATAGTAGTTGTTATGACCCTCGATGTGTTCGCCATAAACAACCGTACCGTCTTTCATTGTCAATTCTGTGGACGAACGCTTGTCATAGGCAACAGGGTGCCAATCGTCCTTAACGACAGAGAAGCAGTTTGTGATTGTTGTGGGGGCTACACTGTAGCCGCCCATGGACCGGCTGCCGACAATACCGGCAATCCAGTAATATTTACCATTATTAGTGCTGTCATTATCGCCTTTTCCGGTTTGGGTCGTCATATTGGTGGTAAAGTTGCGGCACCGGTCAATATTGATGGTAACATACGGGATGGTTTTAAACTGGGCATTCCCATTGTAGCCGTTACCTTTTTTTACGCTGCTGACATTCGGATTGTCCACGCCATCCCACGGGCCCAAGTAAGCAAAAATGCCGACAGCCATCGATCTGGCTTGAATGCTTACAGTGCTGCCGTTGACACAGTCATACAGATCGATTGTCATAATGTCGGTGGCGTTCTTCATCTGCACTTTGCCAAAGATGCCGCCGATGTCGTTTGCGCTGCTCCAGCCATCAATAGACGACTTCATCGAGCCATGGTTCTGACAGGACAGGACGTTGACCGACGTGTTGGAGACAGGCGCATCATAGTAAGCCACAATACCGCCCATTGTACCGCAGTCACTGCCGCCGTCGTTGAAGTTCGTCTTCAGGTCGCCGAAGTTGTAGCAGTTTTGAAGCGTGCCGCCGTAGTTCGTCCAAAGCGAAATGACGCCGCCCGCATTGCCGGAACGACTGTTATAGACAGAGCCGAAGTTAATACAGTTTGTCAGCGTCCACCGGTCACCACTGCGGTTGTTCTGGTTGCAGATGATGCCGCCAACCTGCACATTGAAGCGGTTTGTGGAATCATAGTAATTAACATCATCGCGGTCATTGGCATCGCTTTGGGAAATATCACCCCTTTGGGTCGCGTTATTGCCCGTTTTCCAGAACGTCCGGCGGCTGAATCGACGCACGGCAGCGCAGTTTACCACAGTATCCAGCGCACTTGTGCCGGTCACATTGGATTCGTTCTGTCCTACGATGCCGCCAACGGTGGTATCATCGCGGGCTGCGTTATCCGCATAGACGAACCACTTACCGCTGGCCGTGCTGCTGATGCTGCCGTTCAGGCCGTTGAATCCGGTAATTCCGCCCAAGTGACCGCTGGCAAGGTTGTTCATATCCTTATTGCTGCCGCGCAAGCCGACAAGCAGATCGTTAGCGGCCAGACCCGTGTCGCTGTAAACGTTCGTGTAGCCCTTATTCGTCACAGTGTCAACGCCCTTGAGATCCACAAAGTTGGACACATAGCTAACTGTAGCGCCCGTCCCATTTACCGGGTTGCCGCGCAGCGCAGCGACAATTACGTTGGTGTCTCCGTCAGCGATCCACTTTTTCAACTCGGGCATCAAATCGGTCTGCACAGTTTTGCTGCCGCTGCCCTTGATAGTGCCGTTGTTGGAGCCCGCGACGCCGCCCACAAAGCCGTAACGCGCCGTAATGATGCTGCCCGCGTCGTTGCTGCGCTCGGTGGCAACATAGCTGTTGACGATTTCGGCATTGTTGCGGCCCGCAATGCCGCCCACATGGCTGGCACTGGCGAGCTTTTCGTCTGCGGTCTGGGTCGTGGTGATGTTGCTGATACCGCTGACCTGCAGTTTGATGTATTTGACCTCACAGCCGGTGATCGTGCTGTTGTTCAGACCGGCAATGCCGCCCACCGTGCTGCCGGTGCTGCGTGCACCGTCGGAGACAAGGCCGTCCGTGTCCGCGTTGCCGCCCATCGTGCCGGAATAGGTACACTGCTCCAGGGTACCGTCGTTCTGGCCTGCGACGCCGCCCAAATTTGTATATTTATCAAGATTTTGTGTAAGGTCCAGCAGAACGTCAGTGCTGCTGACCGTGCCGTACTTCGTGGTGCGGCCCACCGCGCCGCCCAGCGTGACGGTGTTGGTGCCCGCGCGCAGGCCGTCGTTCAGCGCCAGCGCGCCGTTTTCGACCTGACAGCCGGTGACGGTGCCCTCGTTCATGCCCGCAAGGCCGCCGATGGTGACCGCCGGGGTGCTGAACCGCACGTTGGCGTTTTTCGTCAGCCTGACGTTGCGGATGGTCGCGTCCTTGCCGTTGTACGCCGCAACAGCGCCGATGCTCTCCGACGTGCCGGTGATCGTGCAGCCGCTTACACTGCTGTTGTTTTCCAGCCCGCTGCCTTGGCCGATGATGCCGAAGTTCGTGGCCGTGACGCCGCCCGCCGTGCCGTTGGCCGCGGTGACGTTGGCCTTGACCTGCACATTCTCAATCAGCGCGTCTTTATTATTATTGCCCGCGATGCCGCCCGCCTCGCCGTTGGTGGCGTAGATCGGATTCTGGGCATGGCTGCAATAGCTGATCGTGCCGCCTTCGTCGTTCTCGCCCGCAATACCGCCCGCATATTGTGTGCTGGCGCGCACCGAGGCGTAGTTCTCCACACGGGTGATTTCGGCACGGTTCGTACCGGCCACGCCGCCCGCGTAGTTGGCGGCAGTGACGCTGCCCCAGACCGTGCCGGTGGTGTTTTCAGCGCTGTAAATACTGCCCTTATCCGTATTGATACCGGCCACACCGCCCGCATAGCCGGTGGCGGTGACACTGCTTTGCAGCTTGCCGGACAGCGAAATGCTGCCGACGTTGGCACCGGCCACGCCGCCCGCGTACTGGTTGGCCTCTACCGTGCCAGTGCTGCTGTTGTTCCCCGTGCAGATGATGAGGCCCTTGCTTGCCGCAGCGTCAACGCCCAGGTTGACGCCCGCAATGCCGCCGACATAGCTGTCGCCGCGCACAGCGCAGTCTTTAACCAGGTAGGCAGACTGAATAAGACCGCCGTTGACGCCCGCAACGCCGCCCAGATAGGTATACCCGGCTTCACGGTTGCCGAGGGACGCCGCCATGCTGCCGCCGGTGATCGTGCCCTCGTTCCAGCCCGCAAAGCCGCCCGCGGCGCACTTGTGAGCCACTGTGCCGTAGTTTATGCAGTTTTCCAGCTTCGTGTTGGGCGTGGCATAGCCGATGATACCGCCCGCCAGTGCGCCGTGCACGGTGCCAAAGTCATAGCGGCCACCGGCCAGCGCGTTCAGCGATACGCCGTTTTTAAACGCGCCGTTGTTGGACGGGTTCAAGCCGCCGACGGACAGGGCATTCTGCGTTGCGCCGTTGGTTGCATTTTGAATCGTCAGCTTCGTATTGGCGTCGTTTGCGCCGACGATGCCGCCGACGTAGATGTTGGCCTGCAGGTTGAGCTTGTTCTGGAAGTTGGCAAGGGTGACCTCGCCATCCGCCGTTTGCGCGTCGGTGCTGTCGGTCAGCACGCCGGTTTTCATGTCAATCGTCGGCAGCAGCGCCGTCAGCGTAACGTTTGTGGGCTTGGCCGCCAGCAGACGGTTGTAGCCGATGATGCCGCCCGCGACGGCGTCGGCCTCGACGCGGCCCGAGGTCACATGTGTGTTAAACGCGCCGCCCGTCACAGTGAAGCCGCCCACCGGCAGGTTGGCGCCGATGACGCCGCCGACAAGCTGCTGACCCGCCACGCGGCTGACCTTCACAGTGGCGGAGGGCAGTTCCGGCGCGCAGTTCAGGCCGATCATTCCGCCGACAGCCTTGCCCGCCGCCACGATCTGGCCGCTGATGGTCAGGTTCTGACCGGAGGAGTTGGAGATCGTCGCATTTTCATCGTTATAACCGGCCACGCCGCCCACGTAGTTGTTGCCGTACAGGATGGCACCCAGCGTCGGGGTGCCGCTCTTATCCCACGTCACAACGCCGTATTTGCCGTTGCAGCCCGCGATGCCGCCGACGTAGTCGGCACAGCCGTTCAGCTCCTTTAGCAGGTTGATGCGGCGGGTGTCGGTGGCGTTGTCGCCGGACATGCGGTTGGCGCAGTTCTGCACGGTGGCTTTGGCATTCCGGTCTTGACTGCCGCCCCAGTCGGCATCATTGACGCCGACGATGCCGCCGACGTAGGCCGCGTTCTTTCCAAAGGCCGCGACCAGACCCGTATTGGTCATGCCGCTGATTTTGCTGTTGCTGCCGTTGACCGACACGATGCCGCCGACGTAGCGGTTGCCAAAGACGTCACTGCTGTTCGTATCGTTCTGTTGTACGCCGCTGCCGGTAAAGCCACCGGCCAGACCGCCCACAAACCGGCTGCCGAGCACGTAGCCCTTGCCGGTCTTGCAGCCGTTCAGCACAATTTCCTTGCCGTAGCCGACAAGGCCGCCGACGAAATCGCCCTTGAGGGGGCTGGCGTCGGTCAACGCGCCGGTTTTGTCGAAGCCCGCCTTGACCTGCTCCTTGAACTGGGTCTCGGTCAGGTCGCTGCGGGTCACGCTTTCGCAGCCTTGCAGGGTCACGCCCCTGCCGTAGCCCGCAATGCCGCCGAAGAACTGCCCCAGCACCAGGCTGCGCGCATCGCCCGCGGTATCGCCCTTATAGTTGGCGCCCGCGCTGACCGTGCCGTTGTTCCTCAGGCCCGTCAGGCTCGGCGTGCTGGTATTTGCGCCTGTCGTAAACAGGTTGCCGACGATGCCGCCCGTAAAGCCGTTGCCGGTCACAAAGCCGTTGTTGACGATGTTCGTTTTACTGTCTGTTTTCATCTGGGCCGCGTCCACCGTGCCGAACACGCCGCCCACGCCGACGCTGCGCCAGAGCTTTTTACTTTCAGAAAAGCATCTCCATTATAAGAACCTGTGACTTCATCTCCGATGTAAGCAACC
>OGYO01001288.1_pt1 | contig 13679 bp, 10 predicted proteins | sample 1576561 | NCBI WGS metagenome assembly OGYO01 (sample SAMEA3541507, study PRJEB24748) | human gut metagenome | biome: human gut; feature: human-associated habitat; material: faeces | place: China | collected 2012 | reverse complement strand
TATATTTGGTGTAACTGAAAAACCAAGTGAAGCTGCTACTGTGACTTATAAAGCTACTGATTCACTTGGACAAGAACATACCTATGTAAATTCTGGTACTTGGGGACCTCCCGAAGGATTTAACATACCAGCTGATTATGAAGCTATAACCCCTTGGACTATCACTTTTAGTGAACCTGGTATCTATAAATCTTTCAATAAATTAGTAGATGCTAAGGAGGGTACTTTGTATGCTGAATTATATACTACAATTCAAGTAGAACAATCATGAAACCAGATCACTTAGCTATACTTATCTTTGATAAAAGAAAGATAGCAAATATGGTATTAAATAAAAGGCGTATCCAGAGAATAGTTTTTAATGATAGGATGATATGGAAATCACCCTATTTTGTAAAATAGAATTTTGTATTTTTTTTTGTCATGAGAACAAAGAGAAGTATAAAAGATAGTTTAAAGGAATACCTTAATTGGTGTGTTGGAAGGTTATTACTTGGGGGTAGTAGAGATGATACAGTAAGAGATATGGTAGATGCTATAAGTGATGAAATAGCATCCGGGGGTGGAGGAGTATCTCAAGATCAGTTAGACCAGACAGTTAAAGATATAACTAAATCATATGGTATAGCTGATCAAACTGTATTAACTAGTGCAGAATCATATACCGATCAAAAGATAGCAGATGTAGTTGATGGATCTCCAGAAGCCTTAGATACTCTTTATGAGTTAGCTAAAGCTTTAGGAGATGATTCAAATTTTGCTACCACAGTAATGGATCAAATAGGTCAGAAGTTACCGACTACTACCTTTGAAAATTTTATTGATAATAAAGCTTGGACTAAGGATAATCTAACCAAGTTATCTCAGCTTATAAATAATATAAATTCTATCAAAGCTGGAACTAGGGTTGAAAGTATGGATGTAAATTTAGCATCTATATCTTCTTATCTAGAATATGACTTATTTGATAATAATACCACTGGTACTAAGCCCCCTGGATTAACTACTGGTTTCTTACTTACTTTCTCATGGGATAATGGAGGATGGGGAGCTCAGATAGCTACTTCAGATGGTAATGTTGATGGGGCTATATTTTTAAGAACTATAAAAGCTTCTGAGTCTGACAAAATATGGGGTCCTTGGGTATCTTTATATAATACTGCCAATTTCAATCCGGACTCCAAGTTAAATTATAATGGGTTCAATGGAGATTTAAATACGATAAGCACTTCCGGATTATATCGCCTTGTGTCTGGGTGCACGAATATCCCGCTAGGAAGTTCGCAAGGATGTTTCCTACTGCACACGAATTGGGATGCCAACGCCGCCCAGCAGATGTATTTTGTTTACTCCACCACCGACATCTACATCCGCAATAAAGTGGGTGGGACATGGAATCCGTGGCAAAAGGTGTGGAATGCGGGGAACTTCGATCCTGACAATAAGTTCTGGTTCAGTGCCGCTCAGCTCTCGGATTTGAACAATGCCCCGAACAATGCCTTCTTTGTCGGCGCATACAACGCGGCGAACGCTCCGGTTGCCGGTAGCTGGTCGAACGGGTTTACGATTTCATACGGGAATAATCCGGATTTCCGAAAGCAGTTTGTATATGCCGGCGACAAGTGGTGGACAAGAGGAAGAGATGGTGTGAATTGGGGAACTTGGAGACAAATTTGGGATTCCGGCAACTTCAATCCGGAGAATTACCTGCCGTTGTCTGGTGGAAGTATCACTGGTGGTCTTGGTGTATCCGGCTATCTGACAGCGGGAGTTTTACGGGTCAAAGCGACTTCGTATCCGCAGATATCTTTCGTGAACACGACGACAAACAGGGATTCGCTATTGTTTGTCAATGGCAGCGAGCTGTATTGGCGTCCAACTGCCGGTACCGCGACAGATTATCAGGTTTACCATTCCGGCAACTTCAATCCGGATAACTACTTAAATGCAAAAAAAGGTCTTATATCCGATCTGAATACAGCAACAGGCAGCGGTGTGTATTATTTCAGTACCCCTGGTTCGGTTAATACCCCTGAAAATTACGGCTCTCTATTAGTTGTTGCAACTGTGGACAATGGTAGTCCGTGGATAAACCAGTTTGCATTTGGAACATCGAATAAGATTTGGCATCGGCAAAACATTAATAATGCAGGGTGGAACAGTTGGACGTACCTTTACGATTCCAGCAACCTCGGCAATGCGACCACTTCCAAAGCAGGGTTGATGTCGGCGGCTGACAAAACCAAGCTGGATGGACTTTCAGGCGGTGGATTGAATATTCCTGCTTATATATTCCCGGGAGATCCATCAAAATTAGATAGCTTGGCATCTTCAACTCACATAACATCAATACTGGGCACAGCCATTGACTTATTAGATGCCTTTAATAATGGCAGGGTATTTATTAGTAAGACTGTAACTTTTAATGAAGTTCAAGTACCATCTGATATTACCTATAGTTTACTAAAAAGTATAGATCCTGATAATCCTACAATATTCCAGATAATTATGTCTACAGTTGTAAGGGGTCACTATATAGAGATAACCATTGATTTTGAAAACAATGAGTATCAAGCTATAAGCAATACCATTAATGGTATTATAGGTGTAAATAATACGGGTACCACTAATTAAATACAAATAATATGCCAACCGGAAACAATTTTGTTACCATTCCATGGGCTGATGGTACAAATGATAATCTATATATGGATTTCTCTAAGTTAGGAGCTGGAGAACCAATACAACTATCTTCGGATGATAATTCATCCAAAAAGGAAAGAGCTAAAATTTTTGAGTTCAAAGGTAATGTAGTACCCTCTCAATCACAATATCAAGCATCAGCTTTTTTAAAAGTTGTTCAACAAGTAGATGGTTCTATAGTTGCCAGCTTTGATATGTCTGATTCTATTTATAAGTAACTTTTAACTCTCTGAGTTATGGTAAAGAGTAAAACTTCTCCAAATATCATTCTTGCAGCTATAGATTCAAGGGCAACTGGGGAAACTTATCCAGTTGTAGCTACTGTACCGTGGAAAGAAGGTGTAGAGAATGATAATTTATACATATTTCAAGATACTACCAAGTTGAATCCCACTTTTTTAATTGGTTCTAATGAACAACTGGATATAAACCCACGTAGTAAAAGCTTTACTCTTGAAGCAGTTAAGATCGGTGTAAGTACTGGTGAGAAAACTTATGCTGATCTTAATGTAACTCAGGAGAAAGCTACCTATGAATATACTTTGGAAATAAAATCTAAATCAGGGGAAATAACTATCCCAGCATCTGGTGGTTCTCTTGAACTTAAAGGGATATTAACTACTTGGAGAAATGGTAGAAAGGTTTCTACTTTAGAAACTCCTTTCACAATGAGTGGTTATGCTCCAGGATTTAGTATATCAGGAAAGACAGTAACTGCAAGTAATAGGGGGACCGTTATAGGTCCTTCTAGAGCAATTAATATAGTTGGGTATACTAATAATACTATTGATGGTTCTACAATCTCTGGATCGGTTATTATAACCCAGGAAGAAAATAAAGTAACTAAAGTAGCACCATCAGTAACTTTATCCTACAACCCTTCAGAAATACCAGCAAAAGGAGGTACTTCAAGTCCAGTAGTGGGTAACATATCTTATATAACCACTTTTTCCAGTGGTGAAACTTTAAATGACTTACCCACGTCAGAGTATATTAATACTATAACCAAAACTAATACTTTTAAGATTCATGAGTCTAAATCCCCATTTTCTATAGATGAGTCTACTGGAGTAGTAACTATAGGTACAAGGGGAACCACTTTGGGTGAAGCTTTAAAAGAAACCATATATTTAACTCACAGAGTTAAAATATCTTACAAAGATAATATCTTTGAACCAACCAATAATTCAATCACTAGAACTGCTAATGTAACTCAGCAGGCTAATACCGTAACCTATTCAGAAATAAATATTTCTCTATTTGGTGCAGCTGATATTCCAGCATCTGGTGGACAAGTATCAAGTGGAACTGTTTCTTATTCTCAAGTAGCTTCTTATACTTCTGGAGAATTTGAAAATATAACTACTGGTGCTACCATTACTTATGGTGATCCAGTATCTGCTAATTCAAAGGATATTACAATAAGTAATGCTACTGTAGCTGGTACCCTAGAAGTTACTGTATCACTTAATGGAAAGAGTGCAACTAAAACCACTGATGTATATCAAGAACAAAACAAAGTAACTCAGATCGAGTTATTAGATTCTTGGGCTCATACCTATAGTACTAAAGGAACTGCTGCTCAAAATTCTGTTGGTCCAGATTTAGTGAGTAGAACTTATAATGTAAAATATACATTTATTTCTGGAGCTACTTCTACTGATAAACCAGATACTGAATTTGGTACTTTATCAGATACAGTTAATTATTCTTGGCCTGGTCCAAGTGGAAGCTTTACTGGGTTATCAGCTCAATCAGGTAATGTAACTATGAGAAGTCTTGGAACAAGTATTGTTAATGAGACTACTTCTCCACAAGTTACTAGAACTGATAAAGTTACTTGGACTCCTTCTAGTAACTACAGTTATAAAACCCTGGAATCAAATGAAATACAGAAACAAGCTCAGGTAACACGAGAAGGTAACTATGTAGTTGATATCCAGTTACCAGAAAATGTACTATCTTTATCCTACAACCCTTCAGAAATACCAGCAAAAGGAGGAAGTTCAAGTCCTACTGTTACTCAGAGTAAAGAACCATCAATGATTTATACTTCTGGGGTACGAGGAGAGCCGGGAGTTATTCCTGCTAATACTTATGGATCATTCTATACTGGTAGTAACTATGAACTCGGTACTATAAATTCTCAATACTCTACCTGGAAAATAAATGCTATAACTGGAGTATTAACTGTTACTTCTAATAAAACTGCTAGAGTAGATAGGGGTTCTGCAGAATCAAAATACCATAAAAACTTTAGGTGGGTTCCAAGTTCAGTATACAATGGTGGTGGGGCTGATATTACCAGACACGCCACTGCAACAGTCTATCAGCAGGCTAATACTATAGAAACTGAAACTCTATATATTGATTCTTTTGTATATAATACTGATATACCGGTTCTTGGTGGTAATTCAAGTCCATCACTATCAATACATATCAATCAGTTATATACTTCTGAGGAAGTTAAGTGGGTAAATCCAGATTCTTATACCAGTAAGTATGCTTTTGTGGGAACTGCTCCGTCAACTTTTAGTATAAATGCTAATACCGGAGTAGTAAGTGCTACAGAAGCAGAAGTTTCTCAAGAATTAAAAGCTAATATAAAAGTAGATGTATCAAGTCCAAGTTGGAATGGATCTTCTACTCTAACTAAATCAGCTCAGGCTGAGGTAGCTCAACCTGCTGGTACTGTGATCTATGATACTCCAGTTATAACTATATCATATCCTCAAGTTCCAGCAAAGGGGGGTACTGTATCTCCTACTATACAAGTAACACAAGCTTGGGGTTGGAATGATGACTATGATGAGGGAGTAAATACATTTAATCTAAATACCCTTCCAGCTGGTAGTTATGAATTTACTGGTATTGCTACAGCTAATGGTTCTGTAACAGTTGCATCTAAAGGTACTGTGGTGTCTGGGGTAACTAATGTTGGTACAGCTAGATTTAGTGTAACACTAAATGGGAAATTTTCTACCAATACTTATGTAGTTACTCAGCAGGCTAACTCAATAGATAGTGTTGCTGTTACGTTTGGATGGCATAATAATACTAATTCAGTAGCTGCAAGTGGTGGTAGTTTAGTGGTAGATGTAGCAGTAAAAAATACATATACTTCTACCAGTACAAATATAGTATATCCTTCTGCTACTGATGGTGGTATTTCTTTAACCGTATCAGGAGTATCTGGAGCTACTGTTTCTAAAGCTACCATAACTGTACCAAACAGAGGTTCAACTGTGGGACCAGCTTTAACTGGTACTGTAACAGGAAATTACAATGGTACAAACTCTGGTAACAGTTTAACCTTTACTCAAGCAGAGAATAGAGTAACTAAATTGGAAGCTGGTGTTAGTGATCCCAATACTTCTACTGTACATTTTTGGTATACTGGTCAACCAATCCCAGCATCTGGTGGAACTGCAACAGTAGTTGGTAATGGTAAGGGGGTTCTTACATTTTCCAGTGGTTCAGTAGTAACGGAAACAACCTGGAGTGGTCAAAGTAAATATGGTGGAACATTATCTGCTGGTAGAACCTTTAGTATGACCAATGGAAATGGGTTTACCATAAATACTACTAATGGTTCTGTAACTGCAGCTAATAGAGGTACAACAGTAGGAGCTGTAAGAACTTCCAATGTAATAACCTCTGAATTAACCTTGACATTTACTCACCCCGCTTCAATGGGTAGTACTAAAGTAAATGGTTCAATCCGTGGTACTCAAACAGTAAGCCAACAAGCTAATCAAATTACAGCTTATGGAAATCCAACCGGTGGATCGTTAACTGTAAATGATATCCCAGCATCAGGTGGTACAATTAGTTCTGGTACTATAGGTGGAACGGTATCTCAAACTAGAACTTATACTTCTGGTTCAAATGATACCTATTCTCAGGCTACTCCAACTAATGGTACATATAGTGCAGGTATATCTGGGTCTAACCTTGGTACTACTGTAACCAGCAGAACTGCTAAAGGTACTCTAACTTATTCCTATACTTTAAATGGAAAATCAGGTAGTATATTTGCAACAGTCTATCAGCAGGCTAATACCTGGCGGGACAATAGAATGACATTGTCAGCTAGCAGTACTTCTATTGGTGCTGGTGGTGGAACAGTAACTTTACATACTGTAGTATATAGAATGTATACTTCTGGTACTGAGGGTTTAGGTGGAAATGACCTGGTAACAAGTTGGTCTGGATCAGCTACTGGATTTACTTTAAGTGGTTTTACTTTGACTGCAGCTAATAGAGGTACAACAGTAGGAGCTGCCAGGTCTATAACTATAACTGCTACTTATGCTCATTTAACTTCTAATTCAGTAACTGTTACCCAAGCTGCTAATTCTCTTACTTGGAATAATCCAGTAATTACATTTTCTTATCCAGGTGATATCCCAGCAAAAGGAGGTACTATAACCCCCACAGTTAGTATAACTCAATCTGGTAGTTATAGTTCTGGTTCTCCAGCTTCAAATACTACTATTGCTTCTAAATCATTCTCTGGAACAGGAGTTAATACTTCAACTGGGGCTTATACTGCAAGTTCCCTTGGTACTACTGTTAAACCAAGGACTAACCTTGTAACCGCTACTGTTACAGTAACTGCACAAGGAAAAACCGGTACTAAGTCTGCAGATGTCTATCAGGCACAAAATAGGTTACTTAATGGTGATCTAAATGGTTCAAATAGTGATTTTAAAGCTACTTGTACTTTACTAGCTAATCAATTAACTGCTGCTGGTGGAACAGCTACCTTTGGTGGTAGTGCAAGTCATACCTATAGATATTATACTCAATATGATTCCGGTACTTATGGACCGTATACTAAAACAGTAACTGATGGTATAAGCTTATCCATGATTGGTAATGGAAACAGTAGGTTTAGCTTTGCTAACCCAGTAGCTACTCATAGTAATATGGGAAAAAATGTCACTACTGACACAGTAACTATTAGGTGTACGAACTCTGCTAACACTAGTACTCATCATGATGCTTCAGCAAGTATTTCAAATGCTGTTGGGGCTTGGGTTGATACTGGTATTACTGCTTATGGAACTCCGAGTGTATCTATTGGATCAGGGTTAACTGCAGCAGGTGGTTCCGCTACGGTATCTCATAGTGTATCTAATACTATGGGCCAGAAAAGAACCTATACTTCTGGTTCATATGATACTCAATCAGTATCCAGAGCTGGAACGACCACGATAGCTATTACTACTAATGGAAATAGTAGATTTAGTTTATCTGGAAATACTTTATCCCATAGTAATATGACCTCTAATGTTACAACAGATACAGTAGTTATTACTGCTAAGAATAGTGGAGATACCAGTAAAACTAAGACTGCTACTCAAAGTATTTCAAATGCTGTAACAGGTTATAATGCCCCAACTATAGGAGCCTTTACTTATCCAGCAGGCAGTATTTCTTATAGTGGCGGAAGTCAATCTCCCTCTTATTCTATATATCAGAATTTAACCTATACTTCTGGCACTTCAGCATTAACTAGAGTAGATGACAATTGGTATGGTGGTAATAATTATTCCAAAGGTTTTAGTATAACAGGTACTGGTTTTTCAATAAATTCCTCCACCGGGGTTGTAACCGCTGCCTCAAATAGTAGTACTTCTACCAGAAGTGCTACTGTAACCATGTCAATAAATGGAAGGACTTCAGTAATACTAGATAAGGCTACTGCTACAGTTACTCAAGCAGCTAAACCTGGTCCTCAGAGGGTGGATATTTCTATAAATGATCCTATGTTGGCCGGGGGTGAAGTAGTTCTTACCTTTAGTCCTGCTTGTTATGATAATATAACTGTATTAGTAATGGGTTACACCCAAGATGGTTCAATATTTTCAGAGTATAGGCAAGTAGGAGGTGGTATTTTACAAGATAGGTTTTATCCCAGTGGGGGGGGTTATGCTAACTCAGCTAGTATTGAGAATATAGATGGGGAATCAATACCACCAGTAACTAAGTCTAATGGTATATATTATTGGTAATTATGAAATTAAAACCCTTAATTTAAAAAAATATTAGAGTCATGACAAAAGAAAATCTTTGGCAGGTAATTATCGGGATGTTAGTTACTGCAATATTTGGTGTACTTCTTCCAATGAAATGGGCTGCTATATTTCCGGCTTTTTTAGTAGCAATTATCTGGGCTGGTATCAAACAGACTTCAGGTAAAAAATATCCTAACAAAGATGGAGAAATGGTTGAACCAAAATTTTGGAAAGACTTTGTTCCAGTAATGGCTGGGGCATTGGTAATATATTTAGTAGTTGTAATACTTTAAACTCTCTAGAATATGCCTATTTTTAGGGATATAAGTAGTTTCACAACCCTTACTAATGACCAGATAAAAGAAAAGGTAGCTTCAGGGTGGAAACCATATACACAGGTATCTACTACTGAAAAGGTTGATTTATATGACTTCTTGAGTTTAGTAGATCTTTCGGCTATCTATAAAGCTATTGAAGAGGTTAAAACCGAGATAGAAGAGGATATCCAACCAAAATTAGATAACCTTCAAACTCAAATCACTTCTAACGATACTGATATCACTAATTTAAATAATAACAAGAAAAACAAACAAACTTTTTCTTCAGGTGATACAGTAACTTCAATATCTGGTGGTCAAACTATAGAGGTAACCGGAACTGCTAAAATAACCTGTAATGTCAATGCAGCTACATTTACTGAGTTGCAAGATACTGCTTATCTAATGGCTCTTGGAAAAACAGAAGTAGAATTTACTTCTAACAATGGAGCTTTATTTATTAACTATGAAAATACTCAACTTCCAACTGGTGGTACCAAATGCTATAAGTTAGTAAGATCTATCCAAGGTAATCAAACTAATATTTATATAGATGTAGATTCCTATATACCAGTTGGTGGAGCTTATGAAATCGTGATCTCAGCTAACAAAGGAACTTCAAGGGATAACCCATTATCTGCTGGACAAGATACTGCTACAATAACTGCAGAATTGGTAACAGGAGATATTCCATCTGGGTTAAAACCAGCCCTAAGTATCACTGGAGATGGGTTTAGTCTTGATCCAGAAACTGGAATAGTAACTGTAGCTAGTAGGGGAACTACTGCTGGAGCCCTAAGATCGGCTACTGTAACTGCAAGTTATAAAGATTTGGAACCAAAATCAATAACTCTGTATCAGGCAGAAAATAAGGTCACTGGGTATAGTGGTGATATAACTGTTACTACTAATATATCTTATCCAAATATAAGTAGTGGTGGTGGTACTGCTAATCCTTCAGGACCAAGTTGGACTCAGGCAGCTACTTATTCTTCTGGAGCATCAGGTATTGCTAATAATGTTGGTTCCGTATCTTTTGAAAAGGTTAGTGGGGATTCAGCTTTTTCAGTGGATTCTTCAGGTACTGTTTCAGTAGGGGAAAATCCAAGTTATGAAAACACCAGGTCTGCAGTAGTAAAGGCTACCATAACTAATGGTTCAGCATCTGCTACTTCTACTGATACAGTAGTACAGGAAGCTGCTACTAGATCAGATATAGAGATATCAGTTTCTATGTCTCTAAATAGTGGGGGTATTAATTTATCAGCCCCTGCTCAAGATAGGTTATCAGTAAGGATAACAGTATTTGAAGTAGATGGTCAAGGACAACCTACTGGAGTGGGGTATGATAGTATTAATTATACCATTAATCCCGGAGAAAGTAGTAAATCAGTGGTTGATAGACCTGACCCAAGTTGGACAGACTTTAGAGCTAATATTTATGAAGTAAATGGTCAAACTTCACCACCCCTTACTTTAACTGGAGTATATACTTGGGACACTCCTTAATCATAGTATAGAATATGGCTAGAAAAGTCAATGTAACTCTCCCTAACCTATCCGACCTTCAATTTCAAATAAAGTTGGAAGGTGATTGGGTAAGAGTGGGGCAGTTAATTGATAATCTAGCCCCGGATATTCAAAAAGCATATGATACTGCTACAAGTAAGTTTGCAAGAGCTTTATTAAGAATTGTAAAGACTTCGATTGCAACTGGTTCTCCTCCTAAAGGTTCTGGTGTATACTGGGAACCTCTATCTGATGCTACACTGAGAAAATATGGTGATCACCCTACTTATTATTTAACCGGGTTATATCATAGATCAGTGGGATTATTTAAGTATAAGTCAAGAACATTAATAGGATTACCAATAGGTAAGAAAAGGTCCTCACAAGGGGGTTTAACACTAAACCAACTTGCTTTAATCCTGGAGTATGGTACTGGGGGTAAAGGAGGAGGAAAAAGTAGAGGGACAATACCACCTCGTCCCTTGTGGGGACCTTCTTTAAAATCTATTGGTGGTAAAGAAAAACTAAGAGCTTCAATATTAACTGAACTCCGTAGAAGATTTGGTAAATACGGAATAAAACCTAATCAAGTAAAATGGTAAGTTCACAAGAGGTAATTGAAAGATCAATATATTCATCTATTCTGGGGGTTACTATTGGACTTGGTTATACAGTTAACCCAGATGATTATTTACCTATAAATCAAGAAAACTCTGCAAGGTTTAAAGCTGATATAGCTAAACTAAAAAAATATGTGGGTATATTTGGTGCAGGTAACAACCAATCTAAGGGTAAGAAAATAACCCCAAGAATAGATATAAATCCAAGAGGATTTTATCCAGGGGCTATAGGTTTACCAAGAGAGCTTATAGAAAAAGAATCCGGTATAGGTTATACTGCAACTGAGATGCCCTATGAAACCATAGATCAATATATAGATATACACTTAGTATCAAATTCTCAGGAAGATATAAGATTACTCCATAGTATATTATTCTATTCGGTTCCCCAAAGGGGCTATATTAAGCCCTATACAGAAGAAAGATTTTTATTCTCTGGTAATATCTTTATTGAATTGGTAAACTTCTTTGATACCCCTAATTTGGATATGGGTATTATAGAAAAGATTTACCAATTCCAAGTATTTGATACCATAACCTATGAAAAACCAGTAGAGGGAGACCTTACACCAATTACAGACATTACTCTTCTATTGGAAGGTGAAGGTTATGAAGATAGTGTACAAATAAGTAAAAATAATCCTTAACATTTAAAACAAATAGAGTTATGCCTAACACTCCAAGAGTACAGTTCAATTTTGAGAACAACAATGTACAAAACAGTACTCCACTTCTGGGAGTATCACATGTAGTTGCTCGTACTACTAAGGGCCCATTTAATTCCCCAGACAAGGTATTCAATACCTATTCTGCTTTTCAAGAAGTGTATGGAGAAGAAATAGTGCACCAGAGAAGAGGCATTCCCTGGAAAGCTGCGTTTCGCTACATATAATTTTGACAGTATCATTTTAACATGGGTAGATTTTCCTGTAAATCGCAGAAGTGTGCCAAGTTGGGACATCTGTATGAAAGAGTTAAGACAGTGAAATTCCAATTAGACGAAAAAAAGTGCAATTGAAACAATATATATGGAAAGTTATAGGAAAATGTGAAATTATAAAATTAAAAGAAGGCAATGCTAGTTAGGGGTGAGTGGGAAAGGTGTATACTATTTATTTAACAACAGAATGTAATTTTCAATGTACCTATTGTTATGAAGAATATACAAAATGTCTTATTCTTGATAAAGAAATGTTAAAAGATATTCTTGATTTTATTATTGATCTTGAATCAAATAAAGATAGTGATGCTTTTGCAGTGAATTTTATGGGAGGAGAACCTTTATTAAAGAAGGAATTGATTTACCAAGCAGTAAATTATATCAAAGAAAAGTGTAAAAAGAAGGTCCTATATTATATAACCACTAATGGATCATTACTTAACGAAGAAATGATTTCTTGGATGAAAGAAAATGACTTTTTTGTGCGGATAAGTATTGATGGAAATAAGGAAACACATAAAAAAAATAGATTACAAAAAGACGGTAATAGTGCTTATGCTACTATTATGCAAAACTTAAAATTTATAAAAAAAAGTGGTTTGAAGTATACAATACGAATGACTGTGGCAAACAATACATTAGATCAAATATACGATAATGTGATATATTTTCAGACACTTGGATTTGACAAGTTGAGTATAGTTTTAGATATTAATATGCAATTCGGAAAAACTGAAGAGGATATATTTAGAAAACAAATGAAAAAGATTGCGAGTTATTATTTGAATACGGTTGATGATAATCCTAATCTTTCAATTGATTTGATTAATGGGAAGATGTTTGGCCTATTAACAGAATCAGATAAGGGGTTTACTATGTGTGGAGCTGGTTTGACATCATTTTGTATAATGCCGGATGGAAATATATATCCATGTGCTTATGTGACCAACGATGAAGCATTTAAAATTGGAAATATCAAAAACGGGATTGATATAGAATTGGCACAAAATCTTCCTAGAGAATTATTTCGGAAAGAATTTAGAGATTGCTTGGAATGTACGGTAAAAAATATGTGTCATTCGATGAAATGTGGATATATGAATTATATAAAAAGTGGATTTATTAATGTCCCAGCAGAAATAATTTGTAGACAAGAGAAGCTGATATATCCTATTTTGAAAGATGTATTATATGAGCTAGGTAAAAAGAATATACTTATTAGACAAAAGATTTTAGGAAAACAAGTAGAACTTATTGAAAGGGATGAGAAACTTGGTGAACTAGGTTTAAAAATAAAGAATTTATTATAGGTATGGAGAATACTAGGAGTAATGTGAAATGTATACATTAACGTTAGAGATTACAAAAAGATGCAATTTGAAGTGTAGATATTGTTATGTGCAAAAAAATGAAGATATGATGCAATTGGATGTAGGATACAAGTCTATAGATATATCACTAAGGCAAGCTAAAAAAACCAATGATAAAACATTATTGATATATTTTATTGGAGGCATCAGCAAGTTTTTTATCTATATCAATAGTACCAATCCAATTTTCTTGAGCT
>OGYO01001282.1_pt1 | contig 13709 bp, 11 predicted proteins | sample 1576561 | NCBI WGS metagenome assembly OGYO01 (sample SAMEA3541507, study PRJEB24748) | human gut metagenome | biome: human gut; feature: human-associated habitat; material: faeces | place: China | collected 2012 | reverse complement strand
GCTGAGCCCCTTTCGGACTGCGCGCGATGCGCGCAGGGGCGTAGAGGGACATGCGAGTTGGCCGTGGTTTTACCGCCGCTCGGCGACAGGCCTCGCGGCTCGCCGGTCTGGTGTGGCTTCGTGGCAGTTGAATAGAAAAGACCGCCATTCGGCGACAGGCCTCATGGCTCGCTGAAAAAGGCCAACGTGGATTTGAAATCCCGCTGGCCTTTTGTGTTGCAGGAATATCCACTTCACGTCGAAACATCCCAACTCGCATTATTTGAGTATGGTTTATTCCAACCGCAGAAGAAAAATCAAGCCTTTGTTGTGCTCCGGTCTCAGCGAGTAGCCGAGCATGTAGAAACTCGCACCTGTGAGGGCAATAATGATAACTGCTAACAGTCCGAGCAGACTGTACTTGATACCTTTCTTCATCTTTCCTTCCTTTCACTCTATTTGTTCCATATTTCCCATGCGGCAAATGCTTGCAATAACAGCATTTCCAGTCCGTTTTTAGTAACGGCGCCGTGAGCCTCTCCCTTTTTCATGAAAAGGGTTTCATTGGGATTATATAACAAATCGTAGAGTAAATGGTTGGGAGTTAATTGATCATAAGGAATATCCGGACAGAAATCCACCTTAGGATACATGCCTACGGGCGTACAGTTTACGATAATAGTATATTCCTGCATGATCTCAGGTGTCAGTTCGTCATAAGTGAGGTAAGACGATTCCTTTTTCGTACGCGATACGAATACGCTTTCGATGCCCAGATTGGCCAGTCCGCGATAGACGGCTTTGGATGCACCGCCCGTACCCAGAATCAGCGCCTTCTTGTGATGGGGTTGCAGTAAAGGCTCAATGGACTGTGTAAATCCTATGATATCCGAGTTGTAGCCAACAAGCTTTACTTTTCCCTTCGGCTGGCGGATGATTTTGATGACGTTCACTGCGCCGATCTTTGCGGTATCTTTGTCCAGTTCGTCAAGAAAGGGGATGACCTGCTCCTTGTACGGGATGGTCACATTAAGTCCGCAGAGGTTGGGATTTTCCTCTATGACTTCCATAAAGTCATTGATGTTGGGTATCTCAAAGTTTACATATTCGGCGTCGATATTCTCCGATTTGAACTTTTCATTGAAATATCCGATGGAAAACGAATGTCTCAGCGGATAGCCTATTAAACCGTATTTCTGCATAATTCTCTTAGTGTGCTATGTCAATAATATAGTAATGGTAAAATGGTGGGATGGTAGGATGATAACATTGAATCTTAACATGTTATCATCTTACCATCCTATCATTCTATTTAGTCGCAGTATAAAGAGTGCATATACCGAATGTCAGTCTGCGGAAATTAACCTGACTGAAACCTGCTTTGCGAATAACTTCCTGCATCACTTCGCCTTGCGGGAAAGCACGGATGCTTTGGGGCAGGTAGGTGTAAGCACTATTGTCTTTTGACAGGCATTTGCCGAGCAGGGGGATGACTACTTTGGAGTAGATGGTGAAAAGTTGTTTCATCGGAAAACGGTCCGGTGTGGAGAGTTCCAGAATGACGAGATGTCCTCCGGTTTTCAGCACGCGGCACATTTCCGCCAACCCTTTGTCCAACCCTTCGAAGTTGCGGATACCGAACGCTACGGTTACAGCATCGAACGTGTCATCGGCAAATGAGAGAGAGGTGCAGTCCTCCCGGGCAAAGGATATTTTGTCCGAGAGGTGCGCCTGTTTTACTTTATTACGTCCCACGTCCATCATTCCCTCTGAGATGTCGGTGCCTATCAGTTCGTCAGGCTGCAACTCGCGGCAGGCAAGAATGGCAAAGTCACCTGTACCGGTGGCTACGTCCATGATGCGCTTCGGTTGGAAAGGCTTTAACCAATGGATCGCTTTCCGGCGCCAACTGCGGTCGATGCCTAATGAAAGGGTGTGGTTCAGCTTATCATAAGCAGGGGCAATGTTGTCGAACATTTCTTCTACCTGTTCACTCTTCTTTCCGTCCTCACCGTAAGGTTTGATATGTTCCTGGGGATAATCCATGTTGATAGTGTTTAGTGTTTAGTGATAAGTGATTAATAAATCTACTAATCACTTATCACTAAACCGTTTATCACTTATTTAAGTATTCCGTTACGTTCTTCTCGATACGTGAAGCAATGTTGCTGGTATCTTCTTTCACGAATTGCTCTCCGGTGATATGCTCGTACAGTTCAATGTAACGCTCACTGATGGATGCTACGATTTCGTCTGTCATTTCCGGAACTTGTTGTCCTTCCTTGCCCTGGAAACCATTGTCCATCAACCATTCGCGAACGAATTCTTTAGAAAGTTGTTTCTGTGCTTCGCCTTTTTCAAAGCGTTCCTGATAACCTTCAGAGTAGAAGTAGCGGCTGGAGTCCGGTGTATGGATTTCGTCCATCAGGTAAATAGTACCGTTGTGCTTACCGAATTCATACTTCGTATCTACCAGAATCAGACCACGTTCTGCTGCGATCTCGGTTCCTCTGTTGAAGAGGTGCCGCTTTCACTTTCTCCGAAAATCCTCCGGATTCTCCGCTTTCCTTGGTCAGAATGGCCTGTGGATGTAGTGTCTCTAATAAAAGAGTTTCGGATTCTCCGGCATGATAGAATACCAGATTTCCTTTCGGGAAGCCTTGTTCTTGGGCTAATGTGATGGAAGTTTCCCGTTCCAGTACGCGGAACCAACAGGTATGTTTCTCCCAATAAGGGCGTAACTTCCCGATGGTCTGTACTCCGGTCAGTGCCAGCAGGTGATCGGTTCCTGCTTTCTCTAACCGGTAAATGGCATCTGCATAGTCTTCACACCAGATGATGTTTTCGGTGCGTGGAGGATACTTCCTTTCAAAACGTATGACAGGAAGATGTAGCGTCCGGCTTGTTTCATCCACAGTCCGGTGGAGTTGGGAGGCAAACGGGTGGGCAGCATCCACCAACAAACGGATGTTGTTTTGGCGGCAGAAACTTTCCATTTTCTCCGTGTCCATTCCTCCGGTGATACGGATGCCGTGCTTGCATTGTATCTCCTGCCATTCTCCTTTGGTAGAGTAGAAGTAGGGCTTTCCGGCTTCATCGGCAACTTTCACGGCGGTGCGTCCTTCGGTGGTTCCTCCTAAAATCAGTATCATAGGCTGGATGTGAATGATTCTTTTTTTACTTTCTGAACAAGTGTTTGAACTCGTGCGCATAGAGCCGGGACAGACCTTTCCGGTTGTCTATCGCTTCGCCTACTACCAATAAGGTAGTCAGCGTCAGGTTATTGTCACGTACTATCTTAGCCAAATCCTTCAACTCTCCGCGATAAATCTTTTCTTCTTTCCAAGTCAGCTTATAACAGGCGGCAACCGGAGTCTCGGGAGGATATGCCTGCATCAGCTCTTCCTGTACCTGTTCCACAATGCCCGCACTTAAATAAATGCACATTGTACTTTGTGATTGCGCCAATTTATGTAATTGTTCTTTTTCGGGCATCGGAGTACGGCCTTCCCCACGGGTGAGGATTATGCTTTGTACTTTTTCGGGGATGGTGAACTGTGACCTCAATGCTGCCGCAGCCGCCTGGAACGAGGAGATCCCCGGAGTGATATGATAACTCATCTTGTAGCGGTCGAAGAAAGCCATTTGTTCCTGGATGGCTCCATAAATGCAAGGGTCTCCCGTGTGCAAGCGTACAATAAACAATCCTTTATCATAAAACTTTTTCATCAAGGCGAATTGTTCCTCCAAATCCATACCGGCGGAACTGCGTACGGTCGCTCCTTCTTTAGCATAAAAGGTCAGTTCGCGGGGAACAAGACTTCCGGCATACAGAACAAGATCCGCTTTCTCCAACATTCGTTTTCCGCGTACCGAAATCAGTTCGGGCTACTTCATCCCGCGCAAGTGCTTTTCCCAGGCCCAGGCCGAAGCGAGCGTCTCCTCGATCGGACGCGTGGCTTTCCACCCCAGTTCCCGGTTCGCAAACGTGGTATCGGCCCAGATCTTTTCGATATCTCCGGCCCGGCGGCCGACGATCTTGTGCGGCACTTCGACTCCGGTGACTTTTTCGAACGTTTCGACCAGTTCGATCACCGAACGCCCCCGACCGGTGCCCACGTTGAAAAACTCGTAATTCGACCGGCTCTTGCCGCCGACCATCCGGTCGACCGCCACCACGTGCGCGCGGGCCAGGTCGACCACGTGGATGTAGTCGCGCACGCCGGTGCCGTCGGGGGTCGGGTAGTCATTGCCAAAGACGTGAACCTTCTCCAGCTTGCCCACGGCAACCTTGGCAATATAGGGCACAAGGTTGTTGGGGATGCCGTTGGGGTCCTCGCCAATCAGGCCGGACGGATGGGCACCGATGGGGTTGAAGTAGCGCAGCAGCGCAACATTCAGCTCGGGGTCAGCCTTGCAGCAGTCGGTCAGAATGCGCTCGGTGAACACCTTGGTGGTGCCGTAGGGGTTCGTGGTGCCGCCCACGGGGAAATCCTCGCGGATGGGCACGCTGGCGGGGTCGCCGTAGACGGTGGCAGAGGAGGAGAAGATGATGTTGTGGCAGTTATGGCGGCGCATAACGTCCAGAATGTTCAGCGTGCAGGCCAGGTTGTTGGAGTAGTACTCAATGGGTTTGGAAACGCTTTCGCCCACAGCCTTGTAGGCGGCAAACTGGATAACGCAGTCAATGTCCTCGTTCTCGGCAAAAATTTTCTCCACAGCGGCCTTGTCGGTCATGTCAGCCTCGACAAAGCGGAAGTCCTTGCCGGCAATCTTCTTGACGCGGGCCAGGGCCTCAGGGCAGGAGTTGTAATAGTTATCGGCCACGACGATGTCGTACCCTGCGGCCAGAAGTTCCACACAGGTGTGGCTGCCGATGTAACCGGCGCCACCGCTAACCAAAATTGCCATAACAGTCGTCTCCTTTTAATTTTAAAAGTATTAATGCCAAAGTGCAGGAACATACCGAATTTGCGGTCAATTTGTGCTTGTTGTCCAAAAGTGGGAACTAACGCAGGTTGCTGCATAATCGGGTATTCTTTGAATGGATACGGTGGTATTTTCTTTTTAAATGCCATAATAATTCATCCTCAATTAAATGCTTTGACATTTATCGCTCGTGTAAGCACGATTTAATTACAATTCAGCTGATTTTGTTACCACGCAAGAATGGGTTCATTCAGCAGTCGGGCATACAGCTCCATAGCAAAATAGTCGCCAAAACTGGCGAAGGTCGCATTTCCATTCTGCTGACGCAGCACACCCGGGCATTCCGGATCCAGCTCCAGATACTGCTGTGCCAAGGTACGGGCAACGGTTTGCACATACTGGCGCATACTCTCATTCTCTTCTTTACTTAAAAACTCAAGCATTCCGCAAGCCATAATTGCCGCAGCCGAGCTGTCCACATTCAATGTGCGGTTTGCCGGGTCGGTAATATCCCAGTACTCCCATGTTTCCTGGCTTCCAAAGTGACGGGCAGGCTTATCTTCCGGTAAGCGAAAATCCCATACCGGCACACCATCAGGTGCACACAGTTCCAGATATTTTCCGGTCAGCTTCAGCACCGCCTGGCGGTAACGTTCCAGACCGGTAAATCTCCATGCCAACGCAAATCCGTATACAGCCCAAGCCGTTCCCCTGGCCCAATGCGAACCTACCGAATAGCCACAATCATTAAATTCCTCTACCGGCTCTCCGGTAATTTCATCAAAACGATAAGCGTGGCAAACACTACCGTCCTCACGGATAAAGTTTTTCAACGTAGTATCCGCATGTGCAATAGCAACATTCGTAAAAAACTTGTCCTTGGTAGCCTCGCCCGCCCAGAACAGAAGCGGCAGATTCATCATGCAGTCCACAATGGCAAGCCCCTGACTGTTCGTGAAAAAATTATTTTGTTTCAGCGACTCTTCAATGTAATCCGGCAGACTGTCGTCCATGCGCCCCCAGGCGCGAATATATCTTCCATTGGGCACGAACCGATGTGCCAGCACCTCGGCCGCCCGCACCGATAGCTCCTTCATCGTGTCACTTCCGGTCAGACGATATGCCAGCGTACTGTACAGCGTATACATAAATCCCAGATCATGCATCGTATCTGCCGGAGTATCAAAGACTTTTGCCCGATATTTCTCGTACAGGCTTTCCACCCAGCGCACCAGCGAAAGGTTACCGGTATGCTGAGCAGCCATCAGCGCCATTCCGGTAAAAAAGCTGGGTGTCCAGCAAAAGATATGTTCCACCGGGCGCAGCGTATTGCGATCCACATCAAAATATCTGCCATCCATGCGCCCGGGAAATTCTCTCAGATCCGTACCAATACGCTGGGCATTCAAAGCCGCTTTCCGACAGATTGCCTCATATATATCCCGGTATTCCTTATTTTCCATCCTTGGCTCCCCTTTTTCACACAAACGCATCCATCATGACAGTGTGACCATTCACGCGGGAATCTTCAGCAGCCAAAGCAATCAAATGACTTTCAACCGAGCTGGCAACCTGAGTTCTGCCCGTATAGGCTCCATCCGTCTTCATCTGGCGCACCACATCACGCATAAAGCCCTTATCACCGCCGGAATGTCCCTCCGGGTCGGCATTCAGGCGAATCGTGGTGGTCGTACCGGTGGCAAAACAGGTCAGCTCAATCTCATCCTTTTCCACATCGCCAACAATCTGACCATGAGTTCCCATAAGCTTAATGGTCCGTCCGCCATCCCATGTGAAAGCGCACATGGTAAAGGACGCTGTTACGCCGTTTTCAAATTCAAGGTTTACTACCTGATGGTCCACAACATCGTTGTCGCAGTGATATACGCACCGACCATAGGGTCCTCTGCGCAACGCCTCCCGCACCGACTCATCCGTATTCTCAAGGCTGACCACCTTGCGGATTACCGGCACATGAACCCCTTTACTTTGCAGATAAATTCGTTCCGCATTGTACGGGCAGGTATCGGAAACCGGGCAACCGTCCAAGCAGTATTCCGGTGCCCCCTCCGGTGCGTTCTCGGCTTTAAAATGTCCCAGACTCCCGAAAGAGGAAACCTTGGTGCAATGGCTGCCCACCATCCAGAGAATGATGTCCATATCATGACAGCTTTTCGCCAGAATCATCGGGCTTGTTTCATCTTCCCTGCGCCAATTACCGCGCACAAAGCTGTGCGCCTGATGCCAGTAGGCCACATTCTCGATCTGCTGCACACTCTGCAGCTGACCAATCTCTCCGGCATCCAACAGCTCTTTAACCTTGCTGAAGAAAGGAGTATAGCGCAGCACATGACACACTGTGACCAGTTTTCCCTTTTCTTCCGCGAGTGCTTTCAACGCTCGAAGCTCGTCTGCATGGCGGCTCATGGGTTTTTCCATCACCACATGGTATCCCGCCTGCAGAGCCGCCATTGCAGGGGCAATGTGCTGGTTGTCCTGTGTGCACACAAAGGCACAATCGGCCATTTTAGGGCGTGCCAGCAGTTCATGCCAGTCTTCCACCGCATTATCCGGGCAGATGCCATGATCCCGGCAGAATTCCTTCCGACGAGCTTCATCCGGCTCAGCCACCGCCACAAAAACGATATCATTGGGGTTGCGCCGTGCAAAAGCGCCGTATACCTGAGCTCCTCGCTGGCCGGCACCGATCAAAATTGCTTTTACCTTATTGGTTTCCATTGTTGTTTTTCCTCTCTTTGTCTTATTTCTGAGTGCTATACCTTACTCTATTCATTTGTCAAGATAGAAAATCCCTTCTGCACCGGAAAATTCCCATGCAGTTTTCTGTTCACATATGTGGATTCGATTCTGTCGCTCCATCCAGACCGCTGTGACAAGCTTTGCCCCCCTGGCTTCTTGATAGGGCGCCCGCAACTGCCATACCGGACGGTGTTCTCCATCCATCATCGGCTCTGCCGCGGCCCCCTGCCACTTCCAGTTAAGCGGTTTTACATACAGTTTCACATCCCCCACTTGGGCATAGGCGCAATCTGCTTCGACCTTCCACTGGCCATAACAATTCAAGCGGAATTCCACACTGTCTGCATTGCCAAGCAGAAACTCATCCTCCAGCGCCAGAAGTTCCGCAAAGGGAGAGATTACCGTTCGACGCACCTTTTGATATACACCATCGCTCCATGCAAGGGTATCATCGGTGCAGAATTCCACATGTGTTCCGTCCCCCTGAGCTTTCAGCACTCTTCCACCCTTTTCATAGCGCCCCTGTACAGATAAAATTCCATCTGCACGCACAGGATACAGTAAGTTGTGCGCCCCTGCCTGGCGCAGATAAAACAGTTCCGACTCAAAATAATTGGCTGAACCGCAATCCGGACAAAGGCAGATTCCCTCGGCTTCCAGAATTAGGCTTCCCTTATCTTCATGGAAATGTGCCGAATAAGTCGGTCCGCTGCACAAATGAATGTGCGTTGTGAGGTCCCGTCCTTTGCGCACCGTACCCAACTGACCGGTTACCGGATAGATTCGGCATACTTCCTGTTCTTCCAGCTGCTCTTCATCCGGAATCGGAGCCGAAATCAGTGCGAAGCTGTCTTCGTCCACACTCCCCTGCCTGAGCAATCTCCCATACAGATTTTTCCATGCGGAATGTCCGGTAAACAGATAAAAACTATTTGCCAATGCACAGGATATCCGTGTGAGAGGATGGGCATCATTAATCGGCAAATACACCGTTTCATCCTTTTCCATGGAGAGCATGGACAACTCAAACTGGCTGGTCTTACTCAGAAGATCCCGATAGCAGTCAAAGGGCTTCTGATGGTACCTGGCCATTGCGTACAACGCGCACAGAGTTTCGTTAAAAGTGAACATCCAATATCCGGGACCCTCCAGAGTTCCTCCATCTTCTTGGATGTAATTTTCAATAATCGAGTGCAGATCTTCCTCTGCCTGCAGAAGATCCCGCCGGTAGCGAGGATGACGGGGAAGCATAGCCAAATCTGCGAAAATGCGCCCATAGCTGAACACGATTCCCTGGTTCATATATCGGATATACTCCACACGCCGGAAATCAGACTCGATTCGCGGAAGACCTTTCATGGCCAGCGCATCCCTGACAATCTGTTTGGCAAACGGAGTCATCAGATCACCGCACCAGTCCAGCACCAGAGAAATCACCTTGCAATACATGTTCTCGGTAAAACTACGATGATGCCAGGTGGCTCCGGGCAGCACTCCCATGGCCGACTCACACCAATATTCACAATGGCACACCGAAAGAGCGTGGCGTACTGCCATGCGCATCATTTCCAGATCGTTTTCCACCAGACCCACAAAGGCCAGATTCTCGATCACCGTTTCCAATCCGCAGGCATTTTTGGTTGTACTGGGCGCCCATGCCCGATCTCTTGTACGATTCCATCGCTGGTCAAAATGAGGTACAAAGCGTCCGATATAGTGTTCGGGGCAAATCGCCATATCACGCTGTGCCTGCTCTTTTTTCTTTGCATAAGCGTCTGCAAACAGCGGATGTCTCAGCTTTTCTCGCAGTGCTTCCAGTTCTTCCGCCCCCAGCAGAATCCCAATGGTGGGTTTGGGGCAGGCGGGAATATCCTGTACAAAGCAGCCCGGCCATTCCGGAGAATAATACTCTCTTTGTTTCAGCATTCGCTGCAGTCTTTCACTGTGTGCAAGCCCCAGCCAGCAGATATTTCCCTCGATTCCTCCACGAGACGAAACGATCTGGATGGACAAACCGGTCATCCAACAGCCTTGTATCGTCCCGGTGTATTCCTCACTGACACCGGTTCCCTGAACTTCTTTTATCAGTATCTGCTCTTTACCATCCACCACCGCTTTTACGGTCAATCGAAAATCTTTGGGCAGACTTCCAAAAAAGATGAATCTATCATAATCAGAAATATCCAGCCGGCAGCTGCGATGCATCTCCAGCGCAGGCAACGAGCCTGCTGCTTTATCCAGCTGGATTGTGGCAAATGCCCATCCCTGGCGGATGCTGCCAATAGCCCCATTCAACACCTGCACCTGATATTCATCCAATACACGATAGCGTGGGTCCGGGTTGTCCGGCTCAGATGTCCCTCCGTCGAAAAACGGTTCTATGATTGCTTCCGCTTCATTGATCGCAACAATTCTCATATCGCATTCTCATCGTCCCTGTATTCTTCAAAAAAGGGTAGGCGCAAGTTTCCCGGCGCCTACCCTTTTCTCGGGCCTCTCGGCCGCGGTTGGTTTTATTTATTTTTAAGCTTTGGAAGCCAGGAATTCATCCACCTGGTTCTGGATTTCGGCGGTGACCTTCTCCAAGCCGGCCTTGTTCATCTTATCCAGCATTTCAGGAACTGCAACGCTCTGATCCTGCAGACCATAGTACAGGATATCCTTGTACTCGGTCCAGATAGCTTCACAGTTAGCCATTTCGGTCTCGATGTTGCTGCGATCAGGCACAAAGCCAAACAGAGGATCCAGGGTGGCTTCCTCGTTGCCCTTCATGGTCTCTTCCCAAACGCCTTCCACATCGGCCTCGAGCAGCAATGCATTGAACTGGTTACCCAGCATCCAGGCAGGCGCACTCCAGCAATCTTCCAGCTTCTTCACACGACCATTGACCAGTTCGTAGTCCTGACCTTCCAGACCGTAGAACAGCATATTGGAAATTTCCTTGTCACCAAAAATGTAATCGTACAGCTGAATGGCTTCCTCAGGATGCTCGGAGTTCACGTTTACTGCGGTCAGCGTGCTCTGAACAGCCATGGTATTGATGTACGGATCACCCATGGGAACGGTAACCCACTCGTTACCATAGGTATTTTTCAGCGCCGCATCAACACCGGGTTTCACGCGCTGATAACGGGACAGGATCTGACCCTGCGACAGCAGAGTGTTCTCGTCCTTGATAGTGGCTGCATCAGCAGGAGCATAGTTTTTGTCCTTCCACTCCTTGGCAGAAGCCAGGTTTTCCTGAATTCGATCGAAATACAGCGTGTTGGAGACCTTATTGGTTTCGGGATCGTAGGTCAGGAAGGGCATATTCATGATGGTGCTCAGTGGCACATCCTGCAGCATCAGGTCATGGTTGATTACACCGCCGCCGCGGGTAGCGTACTTATCCGGATAAGCAGCTGCCAGATCTGCAATGGTTTTGTTCAGGCTCTCCCAGCTGTTCACAGTGGTCACATCAATACCCTGCTCATCCACCGCAGACTTCAGGAACATCATGCCGGCCTGGTCGTACATAGCCTGGTAGTTCATCAGAGCATAAATGTTGCCATTAACCTTTACACCATTCCACAGATTTTCAGGAATAGTCGCCATCAGATTCGGAGCGTTCTCGTTCAACATTTCTTCGCTGAGCTCCAGATAAGCACCTTTGCCTGCTGCATTCACATAGTTGTTTGCCCAGTGGCTGGTGAAGCACAGATCCCATTCGTCACCGCCGGCCATCGCCATCTGCATCTTGGTGTCGTAGTCGCCGGGGGCGATGCAACGCAAATCCAGCGTCATGTTCTTCTCTTTCAGCAGCTTCTCGTTCACAGCGGCCATGACCGAATCAAAGTTCTTCGGCTCTTCGTTGCGAATCATCCAGATAATTTCAGTAGGTTCACCGCTCTGTGTGTTAGTCTCAGTTGTCTGCTCGCCGGAAACGGATTCCGCACTGCTCGTACCGGTTTGACCGCAGCCGGCAAAAAGACTAACGCCCATGACTGCTGCCATTGCTAAGGGAAAAAGTTTCTTGTTTTTCATGGTTGCCTCCTAATAATAAATATAAATATTTGCAATGCTCCATATGGCACTGCATGCAAGTACCCATTGTACCTCTCGTACAGTCCGCTACTGACTATTATTAAAGCGCCGTCAGATTGGGTCCGTCCGTTGCTAATATCATAGCCTTCACAAGCCCATTTGCAAAGCCCCTACATCCTGCTATCGGTTCAAAAGGTTGGTTCAAAAAACAAAAGTGGAGTTCAAAACGTTTATGTATAATCTCGTTCCATTTTTTGCTCAATGTTATTTCATCGATATATCGTATCATATACAGTTTACAAGTATATCGGCACTTGACTCAAATGTACCCCTTATTCAATTTTCTATAAAATCTACACTGTGGTGCTTCTATTATACACCACCTTGGAGGTTTACACAAAGTATGGCATGGTCTCTCTGTTTACAAAACCCTTATCGAAAATCATGTGGAGTGCTTGTCTGAACCGCAGTATTTCGATTTCAGGGCAGATGGATTCGGGGAAAGCAAAGCGTTTTATTTCAGAGATCCGGATGGAATCATTCTTGAGATGATGCAACCGTTATAATCTGAGGCGGATTTCGGCTTGCTATTCCTTTTTTAAGCATCCTTTTTGTATCTGAAATCAATATCGCAATGATAATGCTCACAGAAATGTGGGCGTTTCTTTTTGCTTCCTATCAATCACATTCTCCGGGTTTGGTGCTGATGAGTTTATACACCATACCTGTTGTCGGTTGCTTATTTTCAAACGGAATAATATTGTTGCCCATCTTCAAAATGCCCTGCCCGGCAGTGGCCAGCTTCAGATATTCTTTCTGCGGCTTGGACAGGGTGTACAAATCTTCCATGGCATCAATATCCTTGGTCTGGCGCAGCATCACCACAAATTCACTGTTTGCAAGTACGGTTCGTGCAGTCGGATTTCTTAGGCACTCCTCGGCATTTTGAGTAATGCCGGTGGCGTATGCGTTGTATTTTCGATACCGTTTCCAACTCTGATATAGAAAATTCGCGCTCTCTGCATCACGCAAAAGCAGGTAAATCTCATCGAAATATACCCATGTGGCGGCAGTTGCGTCCTTTCGGTTGGTGTTCATCACAGCAGTGTTTATGAATTCAAGCATGGAAATCATGGCTACAGGTTTCAGCTGCTCACCCAAACGGTTGATGTTAAAGCAAATCAGCCGGTTGGACATATCCACATTTGTGGGCTGCGCAAATGCCTTCATACTGCCAGTTGCAAAAAGCTGTAGCGCAAGTGCCAGCTTATGCGCACGCGGTTCGCGCTGCCTTTTCAGTTCTTCCCATAAATCCACCAATGTTGGACACGAAACGGTGTAGTTGGATTCAATCAGTGGCTGATAAATATTCTTAAGGCAGTCATCCACAATGCTTTTATCGCCCGGCATGACATTTTCGGCTTTCATTATTTTCTCAAACAGCGATAGAACAAATTCAGCCTTTTCGCTTTGTGGCAAAACACCTTCTTTTTCATTGTAGTGAAAATCCAGAGGGTTGAAGTGTGTTTCGCTAACAGGAGAAATATCAACAACCTCACCACCCATAGTACGAACCAAGGGTGCGTACTCGTTTTCCGGGTCCACTATATAAAACTTTGCTTTGGGGTATCGCAGATACAGCATCAGGATTTCCAGCTTAACAAACAAAGACTTGCCACCGCCGGAAGTTCCCAAAACCATACCATTGCCGTTTACCAACTTGGAACGAAGCCCCACAATCAGATTTCCGGACACAGCGTTAACGCCGTAAAAGATACCACCGGGATCAAGAATTTCATGCACATTGAACGGCACAAGGGCGCACAACCCCTTGGTAAGCATAGTGCGCACACTGGCAATGCGCCGCAGGCCATACGGCATGGCCGTGTTAAAGGCTCGTTCCTGCTGGAAACGCAGCTCGGTAAACCGGCAATTGAAGTTCGCTGCCGTGGTTTTTAGTGCAGCGGTTTCTGCTTTGAGTTCGTCCAGTGTATCGGCAAAATATGCCGCGGATAACA